>Ga0247611_10006099_pt1 | contig 15600 bp, 6 predicted proteins | sample 177DNAGHGhighgp2_FD_192422 | JGI IMG/M metagenome (GOLD analysis project Ga0247611, IMG submission 192422) | Sheep rumen microbial communities from Palmerston North, Manawatu-Wanganui, New Zealand - 1770 DNA GHGhigh gp2 | ecosystem: Host-associated > Mammals > Digestive system > Stomach > Rumen ...
CCGTGCCGCAGTACGAGGCGATGTGGTTGCGGCGCTCGGCATAGTGGGCATAGGCCCGCCGCTCGTCGGTGACGGTGGTGGTGACGGCCCACTTCAGGCGGTTCATCTCCGACGGCTTCATCGTGTCGAGTTCCTCGCAGCAGATCAGGCCGTACATCGAGAGTTTCAGCACCTCGTCCTTGGTCATGTTGCCGAAACTGGTGTTCGAGTGGAAGAACTGCTTCAGCACCGGTGGGAGGAGGGCATTGAACCAGGTGGTCTTGTAGATGCCCTGCCGCCCCACGAACACGAGGATCTCCTGGTTCACCACGTCGTCGTCGAGCCAGCCGGCGATCATCGCCACGAGCCACTTGCGCAGGCAGGCGTAGAACAGCAGTTGCTCCTCGGCCCCGCCCTTCACGATGACCGTCGACGAGAGGTCCATGATGGGGTTCGTCGCCTCGTCCCACGGCGGCAGGCTGGCGAGGTAGCGGCGGAAGGGGTCGTAGAGCGCCACGTAGTCGGAGTTGATCACCCGCCAGAAGTCCTTGTCGCGCACCTCCTTCACGAACGACAGCAGGTTCTGCATCGAGTTCACCAGGCGGTCGTTCACAGTCTGCCAGTCTGTCGCCGACCGCCACTCGTCGAGCGGCGTCGCCCCGGTGATGTACTTCATGCCCAGGCTGTCGAACTCATCCCGCTCCGGCACCCGGAACTCCGGCTGCCCCGTGACCGTGTTGTGCCGCAGCAGCACATGCTCACTCAGGAACTTCTGGATATCCTCCGTCGAGGCATGCGTCTCCCGCCAGTTCTTCTTGTGCTCCTTCTCTTCCCCACCCTCTTCGGTCTTCTTCCGTTTCTTCTTGTTGTCTTTGTTGTCCATGTTGTCGTTTACTTCTCACTGCAAAGATACACAAAGAAAAGCAGAACCACCTGTCTACCACATGATTTAGACTATACGAGCAGTATACTTTTATGTTAAAAACGAGCCAAATCTAAAAAAAATAGACACATTTGGCTGTTTTCTGACATAAAATAATTATCTTTGCAACCGATAAATGCACTTACTTTATGATGATAGGAAGAATTGACGAGCAGCGCAGACTGCGCGAAGCCTTTGAATCAGAATACTCAGAGTTTGTGGCCGTATATGGTCGCAGACGAGTTGGAAAGACATTTCTTGTGAGAGAACAGTTCCACTATAAGTTTACATTCCAACATACGGGACTGGCACGGAAGAGTACCCGCGAGCAATTGCAGAGTTTCCAACTGTCACTGCGCAGGCAGGGCTACACAAAGGCTCCGCTACCAGGCAACTGGATAGAGGCTTTCGACATGTTGAAAGATCTGATCGAATGGTCAAAAGACAGACGGAAGGTGGTGTTTATCGATGAAATGCCGTGGATGGATGCGCCAAGGTCTAGTTTTCTGCCTGCTCTGGAAAACTTCTGGAACAGCTTTGCCTCTGCCCGCAAGGATGTGGTGCTCATTGCTTGTGGATCGGCCACGTCGTGGATCGTCAGGAAACTGTTAAAGAACAAACGAGGGCTGCATAACCGTATCACGTATCGTATCCATCTGCAGCCGTTTACGCTCAATGAGTGTGAACAATATGCGAAACAACGAAAACTGGGTATGAGCCGTTTGCAACTCATGGAGGGCTATATGGCGTTGGGAGGCATACCCTACTACTGGTCGCTGCTTGACAAGTCGAAGAGTCTGGCCCAGAATATTGATAGGCTGTCTTTCTCAAAAGACGGAGAACTGAAGGGCGAATATTATGAACTGTACGCCTCGCTCTTCAATCATCCGGAGAAATATGTGGCAGTTATTGAAACACTCGGCAAGAAGCGGTCGGGACTAAGCCGGGAGGAAATCATCAAGGAAGGGGAACTTGAAAGTAATGGAAAACTGAGTGAGATCCTTGAAGACCTGGAGAACTGCGGCTTCATCAGAAAATACAATATGATCGGCATGAAGAGTAAGGGTGCGCTCTACCAACTCATTGATTGCTATACACTGTTCTACTTCAGGTTCATACAGAACAATAACTCTAACGACGAACATTTCTGGAGCAAAAGCATCGGCACGGGCGAATACAACAGTTGGTGTGGATTGGCGTTTGAGCGGCTTTGTCTGCTTCACAGCCGCCAGATTAAGACAAAATTAGGTATCAGCGGTATCATTAGCAGTGAGTATGCATGGTGGACAGATCAAAAGGACGGGAAGCGGGGCGCACAGATAGACTTGCTGATTGACCGCAACGATGGCGTTATTAACCTCTGCGAGATGAAGTATACCAAGGTACCATTCCAGATAGACGCCAGTTATGAAGCCAACTTGCTTAACAAACGCGCGCGGTTTATAGAGGCCACCCAAACCCGGAAAGCCGTCCATATAACCATGGTCAGCTCACAGGGTTTGGAACGTAATGCCTATGCAGATGAAATACAGTCGGAGGTCTCAGGAGGCGACCTGTTTGCGGAATAAGCGTCTTTTAGGTCCATTCGCCACGATAATATTTCAACTGTTGATAGAGAGTGGCATAACTACGGCTTAGGTTGGAGTGGTCTGCAAGATAACGGGCCAACTGGCTCAACGGCACTTTCAGGGCACCTGCGACATCCAGACCGCATAGGTCTCGGTAGACCTTATTCGAATAAATCCGGTCCTTGTCAAACTCGAATCGGGTCAGAACGAGTGCATCGGCAGTCGGATCGTCATCAATAAGGTACGGTCGCCAGGAGTTGATGACCTTTCTGAGTTCCTCATGATGGTTCTCACGGAACAGGGCCGTGAGCGGCGTGTCGGCATCGAAAGGAGGATTCGTGGCTTTCCCCGTCCCATCGGTGGTTTTCCTTTGGGGAGGATCTGGGAGGGGTGGCTGTTGCTGATACAGGTTCTTCACGTACTGTGCGCCGGGGGCGACATAGACAAAAGTGTTGTTACTGCCTTGGGGGTTATTGCCGTCTGCCTGCTGCAGTCGCTCCAGCAGACGGCTGAATAGGGCGAGGACTTCATCCTCGTTGTTGAAATTCATTGGTTTTATCTCTGTTTCTTATTGATTACATGACATACATATCCTGCGCCAACAGGCGAGAAGAGAAGAAACGGAGGACGTGGGTGGAATTTGGTGTCACAACAATGTCTCTCAAGGTCCGCAACGACCCATGAACGATGTTGATACTGCCAAATGCCCACGTCTCCGTTGTAGGAGTCGTGAGCAGGCAGCCATTATGCTTCGTTCATGTCTTAGAGTTGCGGTTCGAGAGACAAACAAAAGCTGCGGTTGCTTCTTATTACAATATGTAGAGAGTGCAAAGATACTACTATTCTCTTACATTCCCAAATCTTTTGCGATATTTCTTACGGACTCATCGTATTTTGCTTGTTAATGATTATACAATTTAGGATCTCATCGCGATTATTGATTTATGTGATTTATGTGAATTATGTAAATACAATCTCTATTAAAGAATGGACCAGAGAATTATCCCTGGCCCATTACAAGGAATCGTTATTAATCAACGCACAATCCGTTTCTTGCCGTTCTGGATGACGATGCCCTTGTAGGAGGCATCCACCTTCTGCCCAGCGAGATTGTACATTTGACCATCAGATTTTACAGCCTTCACGGAATCTATCACTGTCGTACCGCCACGGGCTCCAGAGCCCAGTACCTCATAGACCTCCACCTTCTTGACAACGGTGGCTCCTACAACCAGGCCACACTGGAGTATGACAAAACAATTCTCCATGAGATTACCTGTTTCTGTCTTGATGTCACCGCAGAAATCAGGGAACTGGACATCTATCACCTGCCAGTCGTCACTACCTGCTACGGGAAGTTCATACAGGGAACTGGCGTCCCAGTTGCCCATTCTTACAATATAGGTGCCGTCGGAAGGGGCCTTCATGGTCAGGCGGACAACGTAATTGTGGTTAGGTTCAAGATCAAAGTCTGTGATAACCCCCATCTGTGCTGCCCAGCCCTCTGCTTTCAAAGTAGGATTTGTAAGGGCTACGCCTTCGTCAGTCCCCTCAACATCCCAATCAGGCTTTTCACCATCCCAGAATATACCAGCATCCACACCTTCCCAATTCTTCTCGCAGAGTAGTTTCATTCCATCTATGACCGGCGATTCTGGGATAATCTCTTCAAACACCTCAACCTCTTTGAGGGTGGTGGTATAACCTTTGATAAACTGGGGCCTGATGGCTATATGGCCATCGCCCTCTATGTCATAGGGGAATCTTGGTATCTCAACATCAACCACCTGAAAGTCATCATCTCCGTTTATAGCAACGCGACTCTGGGTCTGATAGGTATTGTTACCAACTAACACGGTATATAAAACATTGTCAAAATGAGAATACTCCCCTTTATGGGGAACCTTTATAGTCAGGCGGACAATGTAATTGTGCTTCTTCTGAAGCGTCAGACAGTCGTCAGATAGAACCACCTTAGACCACCACCGATTATCGAAATCAACGGGATTGGTGGGATTACTCAGGGCCAGACCTTCATCTGTCGGTTCAACTATTATATGGTTATCACCCGTAGGCATATAGCTTGGCGACACATCCATAAAATTCACCTTCAGAAGCGAAACCAGTTCGTTATTCTCTTCTTGAGCATTCACGCTCGTCATCGCAAACAATGCGGCCAGAACAAGTAAAATCTTTTTCATAACTACTAAACTTTTAAAATGATTAAACGCCTTCATTTGTAGACTTTCTACATAGATATAACTGAGAAAACCCAAAAGGTTGACGGGATTTTGCTATCTTTTAAGACACTTTAACGCTTACAGACAGTTTCTTACATCATCTTCCTAATTAAATGAATACTTAAATGTACAACGTTCCAGAAACTGTGTGTTCTGCAACACAAGAAACAAGAATCTTTTCTTCATAATTGATAAAGTATTAAGTTAATCATGGTGCAAAAATAAGAATAAAACAATAGACTAACCAAAAGTCGTTCATTCTTTTTGTTAGCCAAAATTAACCGCATGTTAGCCCAAACCTCATTGGAATGGCTGAAAATGAGACCGTTAGGAAGGCTTTCGCAATATCGTTATTAAAGGCCTAAATTGATAATCAGATTGCTTTTTAACGACTGGGCACTATCTGTACAGAACAGTTTATTGTTTGCGTGTCGCTTGGCTTTAGAGATAGTTTGAGGCGTGGAATAGAAAATGGTATTGACATCTTTGTCGTCAAACCCAATGATAAACAATATACAAATACGGAGTTCCATGGGAGACAGACCAGCCTTGCCAAACATGGCAGAGGTGGCGGGCATATCCTTGCGGAACTGCTGTTCGAGTAATTTCCACTCTTTCTTAGTAGGGCTGGCAACCCCTTGCTTATACAATTTCTTTTCATTGAACGCCTTCACGATGTCTGACCCTATTAATTGCAGGAGATGGTCTTCCAAATCTGTCTGGCCTATCTGTTGCTGCAATGAAGCTATGACGTTGTTCAATTCTTCTTCTTTACGCTCTTTCTGAACAATGAGCGACTCATAATCTTTCGCCTTGATTTTCTCCAGCTCTATTGTGATGCTCTCTCGCTCCTTTTTCATTTTAAGAAGACTTTGGTTCAGCAGCCTTAATTCTTCTTGCCTTTCTTTTCTTTTCCTGATAATAAGGATCACACAACCAATGAATATGACAATAACCAAAACTAACAGATTCCTCGTGTTCCTCGATTTCTGTTTCTCTTGATCTGCTATCTTCTGATTTCTGTTGTAATTATACAGTGATGCCACCTGGGCTGTCAGTTCTTGATCCTTCTTAGCAATTGAGGAGTCGTTGGCCTCACCATATAGCTGGGCATATTTGGCAATGGAGTCAGCCTGATGACGTTTCTTGAATAGGCTTAATAATCCTCGATACATCGGGTCCTTCTGAACTTCCGTCATATTAGGACGGTACACTTTCCTGTAGTAATTCTCTGCCGAGTCGAGAAGCCCTATGCCTTCATAATATTGTCCCTTATAATAATAGTATTGGCGCTTCGATGGAGGTAGCTCATGATGACTGTCGAACCAGTCCGACTCTGCATCAAATTGATCTATCAGTTGTTTGGCCTCTGGTAGTCTATCTGATGATTTTACATACATATATAATAAGGAGAGTGAGGCTTGCAGGGCTTTCTGATGGTAACCATGATCCATGTACAGTTGCTGAGCCTCTTTGATTATCTGCTCAGCACTATCGTTCTTGTTCATAAGGATATATACATCGGCCATCCTTTTAAATAGGCTGATGGCAACGCATGTATCTCGATCCAGAAGAGCATAATGACTTGATTGTTTCTGGGCTTCTATCTCATCTGACAACAACAACTGTTGATGATATATCTGAGCCATCTGGGAATAAGTGACGGCCAGCGTATGGTAATCACAGTCAGCAATGGTAGTATCGGCCTGACTGACGGCATCGAGGTAACATTCAACTGCATGAGGTGCCTCACCGAGGTCACGATAGACACAGCCAAGGAGGTAACGGGATAATAGACGGTCGTTGGGAGTGCCGTGGCGGTCGTAGTAACTGACAAGGTCGTTAGCAAGGGAGTCGGAAGTGAAGGGAACGTAGGCCTTGTTTTGGGCCTTCATTGTGAGCAGGCTATGGCGCATACGCTGACTCTTGGACCAACTCCTTGCCTCGGTGCCGAGGCTATCGAGCAGCCGCAGGGCGGAGTCGGGCTTCTCATTAATAATAGAGTCAATGGCCAGCAACTCCGGGGTGTAGCCGTCTCCGCTACAGCCCGTCAGGAGCAACATCGCCCCCAAGACTATGATTCCTATCAGTCTCTTCACTTTCATCGCTGCAAAGTTACTAAATTCTCCCGACACTACCAAATAAAACTCAGCGATTTCGTATAAGGTGACAGATCGTACAAGGCTCAACAGATGATCATAAAGCGTTGTGACAAGAAAATCGGGCTGATGATTAGTCAGCCCGATTTTCTATATGAAGAGATGGGGATTACTTCTCGTCGAGGACGGTCTCTTCGGCAAAGTCGAGCACGTTCTTGCGGTTAGCCTGGATGCGCTCGTACTCCTCCTTCGAGCCGACGATAATCTTGTCGAACTCGCGCAAGCCGGTACCGGCAGGAATGAGGTGGCCGCAGATCACGTTCTCCTTCATACCCTCCAGATGGTCTACCTTACCGCGGATGGCAGCCTCGTTGAGCACCTTCGTCGTCTCCTGGAAGGAGGCAGCCGACATGAACGACTTGGTCTGAAGGGCGGCACGGGTGATACCCTGAAGGATCTGAGTAGAAGTAGCGGGCACGGCGTCACGCACCTGAACCAGTTTCATGTCGCGACGCTTCAGCATCGAGTTCTCATCGCGCAGACGACGGGCAGTGACAATCTGACCCTTCTGCAAGTTCTCGGAGTCGCCGGCATCGGTAACCACCTTCTTACCCCAGATACGGTCATTCTCCTCAGCAAAGTCGAGTTTGTCGACAATCTCCTGCTCGAGGAAGGCGGTGTCGCCCGGCTCGTTGATCTGAACCTTACGCATCATCTGACGGACGATGATCTCGAAGTGCTTGTCGTTGATCTTCACACCCTGCAGACGGTACACATCCTGCACCTCATTCACGATATACTCCTGAACGGCGGTGGGACCCTTGATGGCCAGGATATCGGCAGGCGTGATGACACCATCGCTGAGCGGGGTGCCGGCACGTACGGCGTCGTGCTCCTGAACCAGGATCTGCTTAGAGAGTGATACGAGGTAGCGGCGCTGCTCACCGGTCTTCGAGGTGACGACGATCTCACGGTTACCACGCTTCACCTTACCCATGGTGACCTCACCATCGATCTCGCTGACGACAGCGGGATTAGACGGGTTACGGGCCTCGAAGAGTTCGGTGACACGAGGCAGACCACCAGTGATATCACCACCCTTGGCAGCAGCACGCGGAATCTTCACGAGCGTCTCACCAGTCTTGACGGTCTGGCCATCCTCTACGACGACGTGACCACCCACCGGGAAGTTATAAGTACCGATAACCTCACCATCAGCACCGATGACGTCGCAGGTCGGAACCCTTGAACGGTCTTTCGACTCAGTGACGATCTTCTCGGTCAGACCCGTGGTCTCATCGGTCTCTGCACGGAAGGTGATACCCTCGATGACATCGTTGAACTTCAGCGTACCAGCATATTCAGTCACGATGACGGCATTGAACGGATCCCACTGGGCTATCTTATCGTTCTTCTTCACTTCAGCACCATTGTTGAAATAGAGAGAAGAACCGTAAGGCACGTTCACTGTAGACAGGACGATCTTCGTGTTCGGGTCAACGAAACGGAGTTCACCCAGACGGCTGACCACCATCTCGCACTCGCTGCCATCCTCGTCGAACGGTACGGTACGCACCTCCTCGAGTTCGATCAGTGCATGATCGTACTTAGAGACGATACTGGCATTGGCGGCAGCATTACCTGCCACACCACCGGCGTGGAACGTACGCAGTGTCAACTGTGTACCTGGCTCACCGATAGCCTGGGCAGCGATCACACCGACAGCCTCACCCTTCTGGACCATACGACGGGTAGCCAGGTTACGGCCGTAACACTTCATGCAGACACCCTTCTTCGACTCACAGGTGAGCACGGAACGGATCTCGACGGTCTCGATGTCAGCCTTCTCGATGGCCTCGGCGATGGGCTCGGTGATCTCCTCACCAGCCTCGACGATGACTTCACCGTTCTTCGGGTTGATAACATCATGGACAGACACACGGCCGAGGATACGCTCTGACAGGCTGGAGATGACCTCGTCGCCACTCTTCAGGGCCGAACACTGCAGACCGCGCAGCGTACCACAGTCCTCTTCGGTGATGATCACATCGTGGGATACATCGACCAGACGACGTGTCAGATAACCGGCATCGGCAGTCTTCATGGCGGTATCAGCCAGACCCTTACGGGCACCGTGGGTAGAGATGAAGTACTCCAGCACGGACATACCCTCCTTGAAGTTCGACAGAATCGGGTTCTCAATCGTACCACGGCCCTCGGCACCGGCCTTCTGAGGCTTGGCCATCAGACCACGGATACCGGACAACTGCTTAATCTGGTCCTTAGAACCACGGGCTCCGGAGTCGAGCATCATGAACACGGCATTGAAGCCCTGGTCGGCCTTGGTCATCTGATCGAGCAGGACGGTACCGATATCATTGTTCACATGCGTCCAGGTATCGATGACCTGATTGTAACGCTCATTGTCGGTGATGAAACCCATATTATAGTTGTCGGTGATCTCGCGGATCTGGGCATTACCCTTCTCGATCAGTTCTGCCTTCTCCTTCGGGATGATGATATCGTCGAGGTTGAACGACAGACCAGCGAGATATGCCATACGGTAACCGAGGTTCTTGATACCATCGAGGAACTCGCAGGCTTCGGCGAAACCGACATTCTTGATGACATCAGCGATGATATCACGCAGACTCTTCTTGGAAATGACGGTATTGACATAACCAACCTCCTTCGGGATGATACCATTGACGATGACACGGCCGACAGAGGTCTCTACCATGTGGCGCTCAGGCTTGCCGTCGACGATATCGTCGACAATCACCTTCACCTGGGCATGGAGGTCACACTTACCCTCGTTGTGGGCGATGATAGCCTCTTCGGGTCCGTAGAAGGTCAGACCTTCACCCTTGGCACCCGGGCGGATCTTCGTGATATAATAGAGACCCAGCACCATATCCTGTGACGGCACAGTGATAGGCGCACCGTTGGCAGGATTCAGGATATTGTGGCTCTGGAGCATCAGCAACTGAGCCTCGAGGATAGCCTCGTTAGACAGCGGAAGGTGGACAGCCATCTGGTCACCGTCGAAGTCGGCGTTGAAGGCCGTACATGCCAGCGGGTGGAGTTGGATAGCCTTACCCTCAATCAGTTTCGGCTGGAAGGCCTGGATACCCAGACGGTGCAGTGTCGGTGCACGGTTGAGCAGCACGGGATGGCCCTTCATGACATTCTCAAGGATATCCCAGATGACAGGCTCACGACGGTCGACGATCTTCTTGGCCGACTTCACCGTCTTCACGATACCGCGCTCGATGAGTTTACGGATGATGAACGGTTTGTAGAGTTCGGCTGCCATCAGTTTCGGCAGACCGCACTCACCCATCTTCAACTCAGGACCGACAACGATCACCGAACGGGCAGAGTAGTCGACACGCTTACCGAGCAGGTTCTGACGGAAGCGGCCCTGCTTACCTTTCAGGGAGTCGGAGAGAGACTTCAGAGGACGGTTGGAATCGCTCTTCACGGCCGAAGACTTACGGCTATTATCGAACAGGGAGTCGACGGCTTCCTGCAGCATACGCTTCTCATTGCGGAGGATCACCTCAGGTGCCTTAATCTCCATCAGTCTCTTCAGACGATTGTTACGGATGATGACACGACGATAGAGGTCGTTCAGGTCGGAGGTAGCAAAACGACCACCATCCAGGGGCACGAGCGGACGAAGTTCGGGCGGTGTGACAGGAATAATCTTCATGATCATCCACTCCGGACGGTTGATGCCCTTCTCGACGCTCTGACGGAAAGCCTCCACTACCTGCAGACGCTTCAGGGCCTCGTTCTTACGCTGCATCGAAGAGTCGCTGTTGGCGCGGTCGCGCAGTTCATAAGACAAAGAGTCGAGGTCGAGGCGTACGAGCAGGTCGTAGATAGCCTCAGCACCCATCTTGGCGATGAACTTATTGGGGTCGCTGTCGTCGAGGTAGTCGTTCTCAGGAGACACATAGGTGTCCATAATGTCATTGTACTCCTCCTCGGAGAGCAGGTCGAACATCTGTGAGCCTACGGCCTCATTGCCGTCGCCGTCCTTCTTGCCTGCCATGGGACCCGGCTGGATCACCACATAGCGCTCATAATAGATAATCGCATCGAGTTTCTTCGTGGGCAGACCCAACAGATAACCGATCTTGTTGGGAAGGCTGCGGAAATACCAGATGTGTGCCACGGGCACCACCAGTTCGATATGTCCGGCACGCTCACGACGCACCTTCTTCTCGGTCACCTCTACACCACAACGGTCGCAGACGATGCCCTTGTAACGGATACGTTTGTACTTGCCGCAGGCGCACTCATAGTCCTTTGTCGGGCCGAAGATACGCTCGCAGAACAGACCGTCACGCTCAGGCTTGTAGGTACGGTAGTTGATGGTTTCCGGCTTGGTCACCTCACCGAAGCTACTCTCGAGGATTTCTTCGGGCGAAGCAAGGCCTATAGTAATCTTAGTGAAATTACTCTTTACTTTTGAATCTTTCTTGAAAGCCATATTTCTTAACTTCTTAACTTCTTAACTACTTAACTCCTCGTTTAATCGAGCGTGATGCTCAGACCCAGACCGCGCAACTCGTGCAGCAGCACATTGAGAGACTCCGGGATACCCGGTGTCGGCATGGGCTCACCCTTGACGATGGCCTCATAAGCCTTCGAGCGGCCTACGGTATCATCAGACTTGATGGTCAGGATCTCCTGAAGAACATGGCTGGCGCCAAAGGCCTCGAGGGCCCAGACCTCCATCTCACCGAAGCGCTGGCCACCGAACTGTGCCTTACCACCGAGCGGCTGCTGGGTAATGAGGCTGTACGGGCCAATGGAACGTGAGTGCATCTTATCCTCGACCATGTGGCCGAGTTTGAGGAAGTAGGTGATACCCACCGTTGCAGGCTGGTCAAAGCGCTCACCCGTCTCACCGTCATAGAGATATGTCGAACAGAGACGCGGCAGACCTGCCTTGTCAGTCCATTCTGCGAGGTCGTCAAGTTTAGCACCATCGAAGATCGGGGTAGCGAACTTCACGCCGAGACGCTTACCTGCAGCACCGAGGATAGCCTCAAAGATCTGGCCGAGGTTCATACGTGAAGGCACGCCCAGCGGGTTCAGCACGAGGTCGACGGGGCGTCCGTCCTCGAGGAACGGCATATCCTCCTGGCGCACCACCTTCGACACGATACCCTTGTTACCGTGACGTCCGGCGAGTTTATCACCCACGCCGATCTTACGTTTCTTGGCCACATAGACCTTAGCCATCTGCAGGATGCCGTTGGGCAGTTCGTCGCCAATAGTAATGGCGAACTTCTTACGCTTCTGCTCAGCATCGAGCAACTTATACTTCTTCATGAAGTTGATGATCAGTTTGGCTATCAACTCATTCTTATGCTCATCGGTAGTCCAGTTACTGATCTGGATATCACCATACTCAAGATTCTTCAGGGCAGTGACAGTGAACTTGGTGCCCTTCGTGATAATCTCAGCGCCAGTGTAATCCTTAACACCCTGAGACACCTTACCCTTCGTCAGTTCAACCAGTTTGTCGATGAGGATATCCTTCAGGTCGCCTACCTTTGCCTCGTATTCCTCGTCGATCTTAGCCAGGGTGATCTTATCCTGCTGCTTCGACTTACGGTCCTTGATGGCACGGGCAAACATCTTCTTATCGATGATGACACCTGTCAGCGACGGGTTGGCCTTGAGTGAAGAGTCCTTCACATCACCGGCCTTGTCACCGAAGATGGCACGGAGCAGTTTCTCCTCTGGTGAGGGATCGCTCTCACCCTTCGGCGAGATCTTACCGATAAGGATATCGCCAGGCTCGACACGGGCACCCACACGGATGACACCGTTCTCGTCGAGGTCCTTCGTGGCCTCCTCGCTGACGTTGGGGATATCGGCCGTGAACTCCTCGACGCCACGCTTCGTCTCACGGACATCGAGCGAGTACTCGTCCACGTGGACAGAGGTGAGGATATCCTCACGGACAATGCGCTCATTGAGCACGATGGCATCCTCATAGTTGTAACCCTTCCAAGGCATGTAAGCCACGAGGAGGTTACGGCCCAGAGCCAACTCACCGTTCTCGGTGGCATAACCCTCGGTCAGGATATCACCCTTCTTCACGCGCTGACCTTTCTCACAGATCGGGCGCAGGTCGATAGTCATGTTCTGGTTCGTGCGACGGAACTTAGGAATACGATATTCCTTCAGAGCGGGTTCGAAACTGACGAACTCCTCATCCTCAGTGCGATCATAGAGGATGCGGATGGTTGTAGCATCGACATACTCCACGACACCGTCGCCCTCGGCAGTCACCATCGTACGAGAGTCCTCACACACCTGCTTCTCAATACCGGTACCCACGATAGGAGCCTCGTTATGGAGCAGGGGCACTGCCTGGCGCATCATGTTCGATCCCATCAGTGCACGGTGGGCATCGTCATGCTCGAGGAACGGAATCAGCGAAGCAGCGATAGAAGCAATCTGCTGCGGAGAGACGTCCATCAGGTCAACCTGTGCAGGCGGCACAACGGGGAAGTCAGCATCCTGACGACACTTCACCACGTCGCGGATGAAGGTACCGTCGTCGTTCAGCGGGGCGTTACCCTGGCCGATGACATGCTCTGCCTCCTCTTCGGCAGTCAGATAGACAATCTCATTATTATTAAGGTTGGCCACACCATTCTCCACCTTACGGTAAGGTGTCTCGATGAAGCCGAGTTCATTGATCTTAGCATACACACAGAGCGAGGAGATCAGACCGATGTTTGGTCCCTCAGGGCTCTCAATAGGACAGAGACGTCCGTAGTGTGTGTAGTGTACGTCACGCACCTCGAAGCCGGCACGCTCACGCGACAGACCGCCAGGGCCGAGAGCAGAGAGACGACGCTTGTGGGTCACCTCTGCCAACGGGTTCGTCTGGTCCATGAACTGTGACAGCGGGTTGGTACCGAAGAACGAGTTGATGACGCTCGAGATGGTCTTCGCATTGATCAGGTCTGTGGGCGAGAATACCTCATTGTCGCGAACGTTCATGCGCTCACGGATGGTACGGTTCATACGGGCCAGACCGATGGAGAACTGGTTTGACAACTGTTCACCGACCGTACGTACACGACGGTTGGAGAGGTGGTCGATATCATCGACGGCTGCCTTGGAGTTCACCAACTGGATCAGATACTTGATAATCTCGATGATGTCCTCCTTCGTCAGGACGCGGACATCCATATCCGTGTTCAGGTTCAGTTTCTTGTTGATACGGTAACGGCCCACATCACCCAGGTCGTAACGCTTGTCGGAGAAGAACAGGTTCTGGATGACCTCACGGGCACTGGCATCATCGGCAGGGTCAGCATTACGCAACTGACGATAGATGTAGAGCACGGCTTCCTTCTCTGAGTTCGACGGGTCTTTGGCCAGCGTATTGAAGATGATAGAGAAATCCTGAGCCACAGCCTCGTCCTTGTGGACAAGGATGGTCTGGGCACCACTCTCGAGGATGTCCATCATGTTATCCTCAGTGATTTCCGTCTCACGCTCCATGATCACCTCGTTACGCTCGATGGATACCACCTCACCAGTGTCCTCATCTACGAAGTCCTCATTCCAACTCTTCAGCACGCGGGCTGCCAGTTTCGAGCCCAGCACCTTCTTCAGCGAGGCCTTGTTCACCTTCACCTCCTCCGCCAGGTCGAAGATCTCAAGAATCTCCTTATCCGTTTCGAAACCGATGGCACGGAGCAGGGTGGTTACAGGTAACTTCTTCTTACGGTCGATGTACGCATACATGACATTATTAATATCCGTAGCGAACTCAATCCAAGAACCCTTGAACGGGATGATACGCGCCGAATAAAGCAGCGTACCGTTGGCATGTACACTCTGTCCGAAGAATACGCCAGGAGAACGGTGCAACTGAGACACGACGACGCGCTCGGCTCCATTGATAACGAAAGTACCATTGGCCGTCATATAGGGAATCGGGCCCAGGAACACATCCTGAACAACCGTCGGGAAGTCGACATGGTCCGGATCCGTGCATTCCAGTTTCAACTTAGCCTTCAAAGGTACGCTATAAGTCAGTCCACGCTCCAGACATTCGTCGATGGTGTAGCGCGGCGGATCGATATAGTAATCCAGGAACTGAAGGACGTAACTATTACGTGTATCGGTGATAGGGAAGTTCTCGGAGAACACCTTATACAAACCGTCGTTCTTCCGTTCCTCAGGCGGAGTGTCCAACTGCAGGAAGTCTTTAAACGACTTTAATTGCACATCAAGGAAATCCGGAAACGGCATCGGATTCTTGACGCTGCCAAAGTTTACTCTGTTATCTATTATTTTGGAAGCCATTATTAACTACTTAACTTCTTATCAACTAACTTCTTTACTACTCAAAACAAGAAAGTGGTCGGGAACCCTCGACTGGAGAGTCCCCAACCACATTTGGTATTGTTGTGTCCTGAATTACTTCAGTTCAACCTCGGCACCAGCGGCCTCGATGGTCTTCTTCAGGTTCTCAGCCTCGTCCTTAGACAGACCTTCCTTGATGGTAGCGGGAGCACCGTCAACCAGATCCTTTGCCTCCTTCAGGCCAAGACCACAAGCCTCCTTAACGGCCTTCACGACCTGGAGCTTAGCGGCACCTGCAGACTTCAGAACCACGTCGAATGAAGTCTTCTCTTCAGCAGCAGCGGCCTCACCACCAGCTGCAGGACCAGCAGCTACAGCAACGGCTGCAGCAGCAGGCTCAATTCCATACTCGTCCTTCAGGACTGTTGCCAACTCGT
>Ga0247611_10006100_pt1 | contig 15600 bp, 17 predicted proteins | sample 177DNAGHGhighgp2_FD_192422 | JGI IMG/M metagenome (GOLD analysis project Ga0247611, IMG submission 192422) | Sheep rumen microbial communities from Palmerston North, Manawatu-Wanganui, New Zealand - 1770 DNA GHGhigh gp2 | ecosystem: Host-associated > Mammals > Digestive system > Stomach > Rumen...
TTGTAACATTAAAACAACTGATCCCAACAATAAAGTTATACCTGTCATGGGACAAAGAAGAAACAGGACATGCATGCATTACAAATTACCTTTTTATACCAGAATGTTTCGGAAGAATATACAGCAAAATAAGACAACATAGGAGGTGACAATTATGTTATGTGACAAAGGGGAGGGGGAGGGTGTACCCCGCAACACAACACAAGGAGAGTGTAAGAGGTAAGGAATGAAACTGATAATTGATATACCTGAAGAAGTTAAACATAAAGTATATGCTTACGGTTTATCATTATGCCCGAGTGATAAGGAACAGTTAATTAACGCAATTATGAATGGCATACCGCAACAGCCATGTGATGACACTATATACAGGCAAGCAGTGCTTGATACTATAGCTGAGTTAAATGCTATATCATTCTATGAGGCACAAGAAGATAGCAAAGAATGCTATTATGAGATAAAGCAAGCGATCAAAAGCATGCCTCCAGCTAGCCCAAAAGAACCAAAGACAGGGCAGTGGATTTTAACTATGCCAAGAGGTACAGAAGAATGGTGTTATAAATGCTCAAGATGTGGTTTTTGGAAGTATAAAAAGACTATTGACTTGAGCAAATTCAATTATTGCCCTAGCTGCGGAGCAAAAATGGTTGAACGACAGGAAGGAGATGAGCTAAATGTTATGTGACACATGTACAAACAGTCGCTACTGCGAAAACGAAGAACGTCAGATGTGCATCGCAAACGACTATGATCGTTATGATGATGACGGCAGTGTGTACAGTCCGAAAGCATACGACAACGACATTGACAGTGTGCGCACGATCTTCGAAGCAATCACAGACGAAAGTAAAGAAAAAGGTTCAAAAACTCTTTACAACGCCTGCCTTGCAATCTATACTGTAATTGACAAAACACTTGGAGACATGCTCTTAATGAATTGTCTGCATGCAATCGAACACTGCTAAAAGCAGTAGAGGGGAGTACACATGACAGCAGGTCAAATCGATGCATTGGTAGGATTTCTGATCTCAGCAGCAGTAGGCGGTGTAATTGCCTACATCGGATATCTGGTAGATAAACTTGAAGATGCTTGGCATAATCGCCACTTTCACCACAGAAAATGAATGATTTTTACACAGAAAAACACGATTTCACACCACTAAAAGGCTTTGAACACGACTACGCAATCTCAAAAGACGGTCGGATCCTAAGCCTTTTAACTGACCAATATGTTAAACCATCAGTAGACAGTAATGGTTATCTTAAAGTTACATTATGGAAAGATGGACATTCATGCACAGCAAGAGTACACAAACTCGTTGCTGAAATGTTCATTCCGAATCCAGATAACTTACCGGTCATAAACCACATTGATGGTAACAAACAAAATCCACACCACACAAACCTTGAATGGTGTACACAGCAAGAAAACGTACAACACGCCCACCGAACAGGACTTCAGACAAAAACATCTGATGTAGAAGTTGTTCGGGGGGACGGTAGGGTGTATCGGTCGTTGACAGAAGCAGCAAAAGAAAATGGAATAACAAAGTCAGCGATCAGCAAAGCACTTGCAGGAACAAGGAAAACAGCAGGTGGTTGGACGTGGGAAAGGAGGTGATTAAGTTGAACAGAAAATACACAAGAATCACACCGGCGATTGTAGCAAAAACAAAAAGATATCTTGCAGATGACAGAGGCTTTTCAAAAGCGGAAGTCGCAAGGTTAATGGGAATTGGCATTAACTCAGTAAATCGTATTGTACAAGGTCATTACGACCAACCGGTTGAAGAAGTTGAAGAAACACAGGCGGTTGACTCCGAACCCCGCGGCAGTACAGTAACTGAAATCCCATACGAAAAAGTAGAATATCTCATGAAATGTGAGATGTTCGTTGATGAGTTATTCAGCATTGCAATCTTGTCGGATAAGGGAGAAGATGAATTGTATTTCCCAAGGCACAGAGTAAGCAACATGTGCGAGAGATACTTCCCGGACAAAACACGACAGGCACTGAACACAATTTCACTTTGATACAAACGCAATAGGGCGTTGTATATACACGCAATAAGGAGGATAAAAACATGCGCGTAAAAATCGAGAACAACATTCTCACAGTAGTAACCGATGTACCTATGTCCGTAGTAGAGAAAGGTCTGACCGATCTCACAGCCTACGACGACAAGCAGAATCCGCTGTACAAGGTGTCCGTTGGTGACAACGGCAGCCTCAGCAAGTACGGTCTTGTAGCCAACTCCGTAGTCGATGATAAGCTGGCGGTAGTTATCGTAGAAGCAATCGGTATCACCCGCGAAGAAATCATCTACAAGTACGGTAAGTCGGTAGTAGCAGCGCAGAAGTTCTGCCCGATCATCGCAAACGCAGCAGCTTCCGAAGAGGAAATGATCAACGCAGCGTTCGCGTAATTTGTAACTAACAACCAAAGCCCCGCTCAGTAATTCCCCTACTTGAAGTCAGCGAGTCCTCGTCGAAACTGACGCTGAGCGGGGCAACCCCTAAAACATGGAGGAAAGTAAACATGATCAGTTTGACCATTGGAACAAACACAGAAAGAAAGACAGTTATCGTTGAGCCTACGCAGGTAGTTGGTGAAGTGCTTGAAGCCAACAACGTGAACGTAGCATCCGCAGCAATCCACCTGAACGGATCTCTCATCCCCGGCTGTGATCTCGAAGAAACTTTCGAGGCACTTGGAGTTGAAGATGACTCCCAGGCAATGCTGATCGCAGTGGTTAAGGCCGACTCTGCACAGTAGCCCTTAACCTAATCTCGTTCTCCCCAGGGCGCATGCGTGTCAAAGCGTATGCGCTCATTTCTTACTATAAAAATAAGGAGGAAATAAAAATGCTGACATGGATCACACCAATAATGTCGGGCAACACACAAGAAGAACTGCAGACAGCACATAACACAGCGCAAAGATATATGCGCACAGAATGTTATCGCAGTAGAACTGAAATAACATACAACGATATAACAACAGCGTTAACGTGGTTATGGATGAACAGCCTGAATGAAGAAAAAACAGAGCTGAAGCAGCAGGAAAGACTCAGAGTCTTATACAAAACCGCACCGATCCAAAGAGGAATCCCGGAAGATGAAGCGTTAACACATGTTAAAGCCATAGTAGAGGACTTGTGTGCAAGAGACTGGAACAGAACAATCCTGATGCTGAACACAAGAACAGACGCAACAAATTCTGCAAAAGTAAAAGAGTGGCTTGACGCACAGGAAGAGTGGATAAGCATCAACAGCACTCCGGTAATTTCCTCACCAACACATAAAGTAAACATATACAAACACGTTTCGTTTGGAGTATGTTCAAGAAAACAGGTTTACATTATCTTAAATAATCTTAATACTCCTGCTGTGTTATTTAAGTTATCAGCATTGATCATGCTGCAGGAAAATAAATTTAAAAATGACACAGAAGCATTTGCGCAGGAATGGTTAACAGGTAACGGAGATAAGATTAACAGCTGGGTAAAAACATACTATGAAGATTTCAAGAAAAACAGGGATAAAAAAGAAAGAGAAGAAGCCCTTGCAGCATTAGAAACAAGTATGCAGCAGGACAAAACTGAACAATTCAGAGATAGAATTACAGCCATCCAGAACAACATCAACAGTTACCTGGACGAAATAACAAGACTGAACGAAGAAATGAACAAAGCAAAAGGTGAATATTTATTATACACACTAGAAAACACAGAAGAAAAAACAAAAGAGCTACGTGAATTCTTAGAGTCTTGCGGAGAAAAACTAACCGGACTGCGCTTCGAATCAAACAGGCTGTATTTTTCATACAGAACAGAGTTGATGTACTACGAACCCGAACTTCTTCAGAGATACTTCGACTCAACAAGATCAAACTGCGTAACAGACGCAAGTGATGCAATCAAACAGCTCTTGAAAGACATCTTTATAAACAAAAAATATAAAGTAATGATCGAATCAGGAGCATACCTGGATTTTATACAACAATAGAGTTGCATATACAGATCCATCGCGCATATCGCGCAAAGCAACAATCGGAATTCCTAATCCGCACCACAGGCATTACAACTGCTGGGGAGACAATGCACCGAACATCGCAAGAGCGCTCATTGATAAAGACTATATCACAGCAATCTCTATTGCGTTTGCAGCAATGTCCGGCATCAATATCTCAGATGCGGCAGTGTTAAATAAATTCATTACCTCAGATATATGCTATGCATACAGAGATACTCCATTTCTTAAAGACACAGAAACAGGAGAGCTCATATCCGTAGCAGAATATGAAAGGAGATACAGAGACAATGCGTCCAATGAAACTAACGAATAAACAGATACAGGAAATTGTGTCTGATTTAAGAAAGCAGCTGAAGTTAATAAAAACAATTTCCGGCGAACTCAACATGTCTTACAAACTGCCGGAAAACAAAGAACATGAAAAAGCAAAGCTGATCTTTACACAGGAAGCATGGTCAAAACTCACAGCCCTGGTAAACACATGCAGCAAAGAGATCGCATGGCACGGCATTGTAGAAAAGAACAACGCTGTATACACAGTAACGGACATCTTAGTATTCCCTCAGACAGTCACCGGAGCAACAGTAACATCTGACGAAACGGAATACAGCATGTGGCTGGCACAGAAACCTGATCATGTTTTCAACAAGTTGCGTTTCCACGGACATTCACATGTAAACATGGGAGTAACTCCGTCAGGAGTAGACACAACATATCAGGAAGATATCTTAAAAAACCTGAACAGTTTCTACATCTTCGCAATCTTCAATAAAAAAGGAGATCACTGGTGTGCGATATACGACATTGAAAGCAATATGGCTTATGATAAAAATGATATTGAACTTATCACACCAAACACACAGACAGAAGCCTGGGCAAAAGAACAGATGGACAGATATGTGAAAGAAGCAGCCCCGGTTACACCTAAAATAACTGCAAAGAAAAAAGACAAGAAAGAAGAAAAACCTACTGGATCCTACACAGATTATCTAATGAATGATGATGAACAAGATTGGCCCGGATATAATTACTACGGGTACTACGGACGTGGAGGATATTATGGACAGGAGTAAGGTTTTAGAATTCTTCGACGCAACAAAATATACACATGCGTATCATGTAATCGGATGCGGAGCAATCGGTTCGCATGTGTGTGAAGAACTGGCAAGACTCGGAGTTCCTGAAGTACACATTTATGATTTTGACACAGTAGACTCTCATAACATCACAAACCAGATGTTTAAATTTGAGGATATTGGTGACTCAAAAGTAAATGCATGTACAGCAGCAATGCTCGCAATCAACCCAGACATGGTAATTCACGCACACCCAGAAGGACTGCAGGCACCATACGTAGTAAACGGCATTTGCATATTGTGCGTAGATAATATCGATCTGCGAAAAACGATAGTAAAAGCAAACTACTACAATCCGTACTGCAAAGCATTTTTGGATTTCAGAATGCGATTAACAGATGCACAGCATTACTTCGCAGACGGATCAAGTGCATTCGAAAAAGACACGCTGTTGGCAACAATGGATTTCTCACACGAAGAAGCGCACGAAGCAACGCCGTTATCAGCATGTGGTGTGGAGTTAAGTGTGGTTTACACGGTTAAAGCAATCACAGCATTCGGAATGGCTAACATGGTAAAATGGTTACAGCAGAGCGATTACAAGACAATGGCAATCGTGAACATGGAAACATTTACCATTGATGCATTTAAAGCAAAGCCTAGAAAAAAGAAAGAATGGATTGATACCGTCAACATTAAACCCACGGCGTAGCCGTGAGCCTATTTGCACACTTTGAGTATAGGTAATCTTTTAAGTACCTAGCCTATTTGAAATTTAAAGCCACCCCCTAGGGTAGAAAGGATTGGATATGATTTATATTAACTATCTCTCTAAAGTAAGAAGTAAAGTTAATATGACTGAAGAAGAACTGCAGAAAGAAATTGCAAGAAATAACGGTAAAGTAGCAACAAAAACATTACCGGGCATCAGCAGGATTAAGGTCGATTCTAATAAAGAAAAGATCCTCCATAATTTAGAAGTAATGATGATTGACTTCACGACGAACTATGGAGACACTTCCAGCCTATACAAAACATTCCAGATCCCTAAACGAAGTGGTGGTATGCGTGAAATCTGCGCACCGGTCAGCATATTAAAAGATATGCAAAGCAAGATCCTGGAGGAATTCTCGAAAAAATTAAAATTCTTACCACATAATGCAGCGCACGGATTTACAAAAAAGAGAAACTGCAAAACATCTCTTGATGTACACAGAGCACATAAATCCAGATGGTTCTTAAAACTGGATATAAAAGACTTCTTTCCAAACACTACAGAAGAAGTTCTGAGAAAAGCTATAAAAACTGTATATCCGTTCTGCATGATGTCACAACGTGCAGTAGATCTCCTGATCAAGATCTGCACATTAAACGGAGCAACCCCGCAGGGAGCACCAACATCTCCGTTATTGACCAATATGGTCATGGTAGAAAAAGACGTAGCAATCACTAAATATTGTAGAGAACATGACCTCGTATATACAAGATATGCTGATGATATCCTGATCAGCAGCAGAGTCGATTTTGACTGGAAAGATGTACAGGCACATGTTCAGGAACTCCTTGGTGAATACCAGGTAAAAGAAGAAAAAACAAGATATGGTTCATTCAACGGTAGAAATTGGAACCTTGGACTTATGTATAACAACGATTATAAAATTACCGTCGGACACAAAAAGAAACAACTTGTAAAAAATATGCTGCACAACTACAACACTAAAGAAGAGCAGCATACGATTGAGAATTGGTACAAACTAATAGGTATTGTAGGTTACTGTAACTACATTGAACCACAATACTTTAGTAAATATCTTGAAGAACTTAAGGCAAACAAACCTGCCTAACATATAATGCATCAGTAAAACATTCATCTTCGGATGCCCTCCAATTAAGTTGAAGGTACCAAAATGTGATTAAAGAAATTATACCCTGCATCCTGGATCCAGGAGGTAAGCCAGCTCCCTTCAGGAATGTCACGAGACTACGTCTTGTGATTCCTGAAGATAGCTGGCTACCTCCGGATCGCAGGATGCAGGGTATAACAATATAATGGTGATGCATTGTCACCCGCAAGAAGATTTGAATACTTTTTACTATGTAAGAAGTCCGGGAATGATTTATTGAGTTATGTACACATAATTAAGTTTTGTGTACAATATAATAGTTGCGGGTATATAAACACACTTTAGAAAAACACATTGTAGCAACATCTCCGTTTTGATAAATTCAAAACGAACACAATGTCAAAAGATTCAATCTGGATCCGAAACACGGCAGCCTCTCCAGTCAGCAGCAGTTGCCGTACAGGAATTCCCTTCAGTCATCCCTGTACTGAAACTGCTACAGACTGGAACGGCCTGCCTAAGTTTCGGATCCAGATTGACACACTTATAATGTAAAGTGTACAATAAGTCACGGAGGCATACCATGACTAAAGAAGAAAAAATGCGATTAAACGAAATCATATTCTGCAATCTCTTCAAAAAACTTTTAATCAAAAATGCTAATCCGATTAAAGTATATGATTTCATGACCGCCACCGCAGAAGTCATAGGTGCTAATGTATTGATATTAAACAGTGTACTAACAATCATTCTCAATAATGATAAACAATACATGGCATCCAAAAAAGAATATATACAGCTCCTAAAAAAATCTAACCTGCCGGTGCGACAAGTAGTTGCAATGGCGCACATCAGCTTCAGCACATACTATGATAAAACACAAGCACCACTACATATTGTGCCTAAGTTTGATCCAATACAATATGCTGAGATGATGAAAGTGTTAAAATTTTTTGATGAAACAAGAACAGCTCTTGAAGGAGGAATGGAATGAATATTAAATTTGAAGATCCACGCATGATAATGTGTCAACAGGAATATAATAAACTGGATCCTGAAGAGCGTATTACTATGTCGCACTTCGATCTTGCACAGCACACCGCAATCGATAACATAGAACCATGGATTGACTTCCTCAAAGATCCCCGTGTTGCCGATAGCATTAACGAAGAACTTACCATATATAAGGAAGCACAGCAGCGCAAACTTATTTCAAGAGCAACAACACACGATAAATCTGTAGGCACAGCACAGATGATCAATGCTCTTGGAAAATCTATGGAAAATGAGGTTGCCAAAACAGGCACTTTAATGATATACTCATATGTGCCATTAAATGCTAATGAATCACTTGCTGAAAATACACGAGAAGAAAGCAAGGATATATTCGAGGAGGCATAATGAAACTAAGAGAATATCAGAACGAAGACGTTCTGAAGATGCTGGCTAATGACTGCATCGGGAACTTCAGTGAACAACGCACAGGTAAAACACCAACTACCTGTGCTTCTTTAGCGCAAAGAAATCTTAAACATATCCTTATCATATGTCCGGCATCTCTATGTTACGTATGGAAACAGGCATGGAAAGACTGGACAGGTAATGAAGCGTATGTCATGCAAACTACCAAAGATAAATTAAATATTCCACACGACACAGCCCTGATCGTAAACTATGAAAAGTTCAGAGGAACTTCTAAAAACGATGCTGTATGTGAACAGATTGTTGCATGGAAACCTGAAGCAGTAGTTGTAGATGAAGCGCACAGAATGAAAGACAGAAAGAGTCTTACATCACAACGGCTTCAACGCTTCCTCAATGTTCCTGTACGCATAGCATTAACAGGAACCCCGGCAACAAACAGACCGTGGGACGTGTGGTCAATACTGCACTGGTTATTTCCGACAGAATACAAAAGTTACTGGAAATTCGTACAGGAATATTTTGAAGAAGAAATCATCTGGGTAGCGGGAGAACCACATAGACAGCCTGCAAGATTTAAACGCGGTATGGAGGGAATCTTACAGGCTAAGCTGGACAGTAAATGTGTTCAGCACAAACGAAGTGATGTGATGAAATGGTTGCCATGCGAAGAGTCTCCTACAAAAGTGGTTCTCCCGGCTACAAATGAACAACTAAAAGCAATCGATAATCTGATAAACTACTTTGAGTATAAAGATATTATCACACAAACTGTGCTGGATAACCTGATCCGTATAAGGCAAATATGTGCAGCCCCGGAAATTTTAGGACTTAAAGGAAAAAGTCCAAAGCTGGAATGGCTGGAACAATACTTAAAAGATTACCCAGACGAACAAATTCTTGTGTTCAGCAATTCCAAAAAGTTTTTAAAACTTATTGGACAAAAAATAAAACAACCGCATTATATAATCTGTGGAGATGTGACACCGAAAGCACGAATGCAAATAGTAAGTTTGTTTCAGAGTGGTGAGGTGAAGGTGTTGTTGTGTCAGACACAGGCATGTAAAGAAGGACTTACACTGGACGCGGCAGACACCTCAATATTCCTTGACGTATATCCGCCGTCTGCAGATTATTTACAAGCTAAAGACAGAATGGTAGCAACAACACAGGAAAGAGTAAAGCCTAAAAAATTGATTCATGTGATGTTGCAGGACACTTACGACGTACAATGTTATAAACTTGTAGAACGTAATGTAGATGAAACTGCGATCATCAATGATTATAAAAAATACATAGAAGAAAGGAGAAAAACAAATGGCAAACAGTAGTTTAAGCGGAGTATTAAGTTTCCGTGATGCTACAAGACAACAGGCTAAAGCCTCTATCTTAATCGAAGGATTGAGTGGTAGAGGAAAATCAGGTTTGGCGCTGTTACTGGGATACGCTTTGTCCGGCAAAGATTGGTCTAAAGTGTATGCAGTAGATACTGAAAACAAGTCTCTTGATCTGTTCGAAGGTATCAACATGAGTAATGGAACTAAATGTGCGCCGTTCAAAAAAGTAGATCTGTTGCCTGCACACGGTTACGCTCCAAGTAATTATCTGCTTTGCAAAGAAAACGCAGTACAGGCAGGAGGTGAGGTAATCATCAACGATTCCATCACCCACATGTGGCAGCAGGAAGGCGGCGTACTCGATATAGTAAGTCAGGTACAGCTAAAAGACAGCAAGCGCTACAACAACTATACTGCATGGGGCGCGCCTGAAGTAAGGGCAGAAAAGCAGGCTATCTTTGATGTCGTAAGAGATGCTCGTATTCATGTGATCAGCACAGTACGTGTCAAAGAAAAATTCGAAGTAAACTCAGATCATACTATCACATCTCTTGGTGAGCAGGAACAGCAGATGCCTGATCTCAAGTATGAGCCTGACCTTGTACTTCAGATGCTGAAAGCAGGAGCCATGAACGGCACACCGCCGCAGGCAAAAGTAATCAAGAGCAGATATGCTGTTCTGCAGGAAGGTGAAGTGTATCAGTTTACGGATACTATAATTGAATCTCTTGTAGATTATCTGCACAAAGGCACAGATCCTGCAGAACTGCTCGAAAAGCAGCGCGCAGATTACATCAGAACTATTAAGGAAATCCTTGATAATGATGTAAGCAAAAAGACTATGTTCCCGGTTCTGAAAGAACAACAGGGACATAAGGACACCAAGTTAACAGAGCTGCCTCTGGAAGTTCTCCAGACATTGCTCGGAAGTTTATTAGCATAGGAGGAAAACCATGATCAATTTTGACAGTCTCCCCACAACCGCCGGAGAAGGAAACGGATTTACCCCGATCCCGGATGTATATCTTGCTGTAATCGAAGCAGCAGAAATGCGCCAGCCCAAAGATACTGAAAAGAAACCGTATCTCAATCTTCAGTACAGGATTTCTAAACATGATGGATCCAAAGCTGGAGTTATGTTTGATGCACAGTATGATTCAGACAAACAGGCCGTACAGTATAAGCTGGCAAGATTTTTACAGGCTTGCAACATTCCGCTTAAAGGACAGATGGAACTGAAAGATCTGGCAAACCTTGTCGTAGGCAAGACAATCGTAGTCGATACAAAGATCGATGAAACAGCAACAAAGCCCAGACTTCAGGTTGACCTGTTTGGTCGTGAAGCATACTATCCGAAGGAGCAGTTCGACGAAATCTGGAAACTCGCACACCCGGATGATGACGGATTTGCAGAACTCCCTGATGATGCAGAAGTGCCGTTCATGAACGTCCCTGAAGACGCAGCTGAAGAAACGGAATACTAATGGGGTTCTTCGAATATTATTTCGAAGTTGATGACACGGAAGGTCGGGAAGAGGTAGCCGTATGCTGCCCCTTCCCGCACAAAACCCCGGACGGAGTAGAGTATTTAGAGCACAATCCTTCAGCACACATCAACTTAAAATCAAGAACGTTTCATTGTAAGGTGTGCAATCAGGGACACAGCGAAATTACATTGATAACTAAGCTGTATAATACAACTTACGGAAACGCCACAAGATTAAGTAAAGTATTTAATAATGAAGAAACATTGAGTCAGTGGAAAGAATACACCGCACTGACACAAGGAGGTGTTGCGCTCGGAAAATCATTAGGGATTTCAGAAGAAACTCTAAAAGAACTACACGTTGCAAATAACACAGATGATTCACTTATGTTTCCTGTGTTTATGAAAGACAAACTAATAGACATTAGAACCTACACACCGGGAGGTTCTCCAAAAGTTAAAAGCAGACCAGGTGCTCTGAATGGAGAAATCATTCCATTAGATATCTGGCAGGAGACCCCACTGCACAGAACTACTTTAATCTGCGCCGGTGAAAAAGACATGGCGACAACGAGAAGCCATGGGTTCAATGCTATAACAATAACAGGCGGAGAAATGTCTCTACCGTTTTCACCGGTATTTTTTGAAAACAGAGACGTAGTAATACTGTACGATAATGATAATGCAGGAAAACTTGGAGCAAGCAGACTTGCAACATATCTGCTTGATTATTGTCGTTCAGTAAAAGTATGTACAAAATTCCACGAAGTCTGCACAGAAGATAAAGAAGATATGACAGACTACTGGAATAAATATCATGGAACAAGGGAACAGTTAATTTCCATGATGAATAATACTCCGCTATTTACAAAAGAAGAAGCAGTAGAAGAATCGAACTTACCTCTGGTAACTCTTGCGGAAGCAACAACGCCAAAATACATCAACAAAATGGTACGCTCAAACGTACAGGTAGTTGCTGTAGCAGACTCACAGTACGTAACGCCGACAATTCTTACAGGAGAAAAACAGAAAGAAACTGGTAAGACAGATACAATGTACGTCGGCGAAGTCAGAGAGTGGGAGATGAACGAGAATACTGTACAGGACATCCTACACCTAATGGACGGAGGGTTCAAAGAGGAAGAGATAAGAAAGAATTCGCTTAGGCTTATGCATATTCCCATGACAGAAAAGTATGTGAGAATAAGCAGACCTGTTAAAGAAGTTATATATAAAGGTACTGTAACAGATATGTTTGAGTCCATGAACACAGACACAATGCCTATGGAATACACAGCATATTCAGTAGGAACAAGACTGGAATCAGGCAAAAAATATCTGTGCACATATAAGTTGGTTCCGCATCCGTACAAAGGACAGCAACTGATAATGCTTATTATGAATGCGATACCGGCGAATGATAGCGTCAGTAACTTTAAAGTAACTTCTGAAACAAAGCAACATCTTCAGATCTTCCGGGACATTCCGGGAAATACTGCAGAAAAGATTGACGCACTGGTACAGAAAGTCAAGGGAATTCTTGGGTATAACGGGAACGATCAGCTTATCAAAGTAATCGACCTTGCATACCACACTGTGCTTGCGTTCAATCTGGGACAGTTCAAAAATGTCAGAGGATACTTGGATACGCTGGTTGTCGGAGAATCAAGAGTTGGTAAATCAAGCACAGCAGATTGCTTGAGAACAACATACCAGCTGGGAACATTTACATCCCTTGCAGGAAACAGTGCAACAGTTCCCGGCCTGATAGGCGGTAGCAATAAAACATCAGGCGGAGGAATGCAAACTAAAGCAGGACTCATTCCTCAGAACCACAAGGGTCTGATCATATTTGAAGAGTTCGGAAAATGTAATCAGAATATCACAGCAGAACTCACAGATATCCGAAGCAGTAATGAAGTAAGAATAACAAGAGTATCTGGTATACTTACATTACCCGCAATGGTTCGAATGATATCTTTAAGTAATGTAAAGTCCTCAGGATCTGAAATAAAATCAATCGCATCATACCCGAACGGCATTTCTGTAATAACAGAACTTGTGCCAACAGCAGAAGATATCGCCAGGTATGATATAATGTGCATCCTGGGAGATAAAGGAAATGCACAGATCGATCCATACTGGACACCAGAAGCACCGCTTCCCACAGAAGCGTACCAAACAAGAGTACGTTGGGTATGGAGCAGAACCGCAGACCAAGTTATTATATCTCCCGAAGTTGGAAATTACATTATCCAGAAATCCAACGAGCTGAACAAAACATACGATTGTCATATAAAAATCTTTGGAACAGAGTGCTGGAAAAAGCTGAGCAGATTGGCAATCGCTATAGCAGGATACACAGTATCTACGGATGATACATTCAACAATATCGTGGTTACTAAAGAACACGTAGACTATGCATACAATATGTTCATTGAATTGTACGATAATTCTACATTCAGGCTTAAAGAATATGTAGAAAATGAACGTAAATATAATTGCATAGATGATGCGGGTGTAAGATTATTACAGGAACTGTATATAAAAATCCCGCAGCTACTGCTTATGTTAGAGCAAGAGTCGAAGCCATCAAGAAATTCATTGATGGCAGCAGTAGGGCTTGACGCTCAAACATACAATGGATTTATGTCACAGCTGATCAGAGGAAGTTTTGTTAAACTCACAGGCATGGATGTACTGCCGACAGAACGATTCAGATTAGGTATGGCAAAAATAAACAGGAACGGAAGTTTAGTAAGGATAGGTGAAACAAATGCTTAAATGCGAATGGGTGCACACCACAATAACATCATCAGAAATATTGAACTACATGATGTTAAAATATATCGCAGACAATACAAATAACCGTATACTTGTAGCAGCATTTGACACAGAAACAACAGGGCTTCATCATATATATGATAAGCCCTTCCTGTTCCAGTTTGGCTGGTGTACAAAAGAATATAAGGGATATACCTATGCAGTAGATCTTGAACAGTATCCCGTGTTAGCCAGACGTACAATAACAATATGGAATGTTCTGGCAGCACAAGCACCGCTATATCTTGGGCATAATGTTAAGTTCGACCTCAATATGTTGTTGAACATTGATCTACCGTACTGGGGAGACAACATCTCAGATACAATGGTGTGGATCAGACTTGGCTCAGACGCAGTACCGGAGCGTAAGGGTGGCAGTCCGTTAGGATTAAAAGCATTTGCCACAAGATATATAGATACATCTGCCAGAGACATGGACAAGAAGTTGCAGGAAGAACGCACACAAATATCCAAAAGTCTTAATGCAAAACTCAAAACAAGACTGGGTTGGACAAAGAAACAGATCGATGAGTTCTTCAATGATAAACTGCACACTAAAGACGATCTCCCGGAGAATAAAAAGAATGCTTATGACTTATGGCATGAACATGATTTACCGGAATATCTGAAGAACACAATATCTGGCGCAGTAAGTTCAGACGATATACCATATAATGTGCTTAACAGAGAAAATGTAATTTACTACGGACACCTGGATATTGTGTGGACTATAGAAACATATCTGGTAATAAGTCCGATAGTAGAACTGCGAGGTAACATGGACGCAGTTCATAGAGAAGAAGAAAATATTTATCCGCTGGTTCGTATGGAGAGGGTGGGTTTTAAAATTGATTATCAGTACCTGCTTGACGCGCACAAAAAATTAAAAGAATACACCTTACAAAGACGAAAAGATTTGTGTACAATAGCAGGTACTGATGTCAAGGTATCTCAATCAGCAAAGATATTACACATTCTAAACACCACATTCGGACTGCGTGTAAATACAACAAACGCAGAAGAACTGAGCAGAATGTTATCTGATTTAAAACACAGTCAACCAGACAATCCTGCGATTGAATTCATCGAAGTTCTTCAGGAACTCCGTACACTGGAAAAATGGTATAGTACATATATCATGCGGTTTATTAAAGATTTCCGTGCAGAAGATGGAAAGTTATATACCACAATTAACCAGGCAGGTACAGTAAGTGGAAGAGTTACATCAGATTTTCAGCAGTTCCCGAAGGATGGAATTGTAACAGTAGATGGACAAGAAATATTTCATCCAAGGCGAATGGTTGTGGCGAAAGACGGAGACTTCGATGCAATAGTATACTTGGATTATTCGCAGATCGAATTACGGCTTCAGGCATTCTACACTATAATCATAGGACACCCAGATACAAACCTGTGTCGTGCATACAGTCCATATAAGTGTCATCTTGAAGACGGAACGCCATATGATGTAGAAAATCCATGGTGTATCGAACATGCGTACGACCGTGTATGGCTTTATGACGAGTCTCCGACGGAAAAATGGACTCCACTCGATGTCCACGGGGCAACCACGAAGA
>Ga0247611_10006101_pt1 | contig 15600 bp, 17 predicted proteins | sample 177DNAGHGhighgp2_FD_192422 | JGI IMG/M metagenome (GOLD analysis project Ga0247611, IMG submission 192422) | Sheep rumen microbial communities from Palmerston North, Manawatu-Wanganui, New Zealand - 1770 DNA GHGhigh gp2 | ecosystem: Host-associated > Mammals > Digestive system > Stomach > Rumen...
TGGCAAACTTGGAGTTTTTGAAAGAGATTTAAACTTAAAGGTTGCTAAAAAACTGGAAGGTTTTTTAACTGCATTAAACATAAAAGTTGTTCAAACCAGGCAAACTCAAGAAGGGCTTTATGGCGTTTTTGCAAGTGGTTTTAAGAAAAAAGATATGAAAGAAAGGCAAAAAATAATACAAAACTCAAACGCTGATTTGGTTGTTTCAATTCACATGAACTTTTTTTCTGACCATTCTAGTTGTGGGGCTCAAGCTTTTTATAAGCAAAATAGCCCACAAAGCAAAATGCTGGCAAATTTTATGCAAGAATTATTTATAAAAAATTTATATAATGCCAGAAAAGCACCTTTAAGCGGTGACTTTTATATATTAAATTGCACAGAAAAACCAGGGGTTTTGATTGAATGTGGATATTTGTCAAATGATGAAGAAGAAAAACTTTTAATAAGTGATGACTATCAACAAAAAGTGGCATATCAAATATTTTGTGGTATTGTTAAGTTTTTAGGAATAAATAATAGTGCAAATAATTAAAAATATCTAGTTGTTTTTATTTTTTAGTTGTGTTATAATCAAAATATGGAATTTGATTTTGTAACAGAAAATTTTGATGAAAATGATATTTTTAATATGCCGTCAACCACATTAGCATTTATTGGTGATGCTTTTTTTTCGCTTTATGTTAAATTAAAAGTGTTAAACAAAAATGCAAAGTCAGGGAAGTTCCACACACTTTCAACAAATTTTGTTAAAGCAAGTTCACAAAGAGGATTTTTAAGCAAGGTTTTAAGTCATTTAACAGAGCGAGAAAAAGATGTTGTTAGAAGAGCAAAAAACACTCACACCAGTTCAAAAAGCAAAAATGCAGGGCTGTCTGATTATAAAAATGCAACTGCCTATGAAGCGCTTGTTGGCTATTTGTTTTTAAACAAAGACCCAAAAAGGTTACAGCAAATTTTAGATATATCTTTTGAGGAGGAATTATGATAATTTGTGGAAAAAATGCAGTTTTAGAAACGCTTAGAGCCAACAAAGCAGTTTACAAAATCTGGGCAAGCAGAACTTTTTTGGGGCAAGATAATGAAATATTTCACTTGGCAAAAAAACAACATATCAAAATCAATTTTGTTGACAAAAAAGATTTAGATAAATTATATTCTGGAGCTCATCAAGGCTATGTTGCTGAAATTGAAGATTTTAAATATTCAACAGTTGATGATATATTAAATTTTGCTGATGAAAAAAAAGAACAACCTTTTATTGTTATTTTGGATAGAGTTGAAGACCCACACAATTTGGGAAGCGTTATAAGAGTTTGCGAGTGTGCGGGAGTTCATGGTGTGATAATTCCAAAGCACGGCGCTTGTGCTATAAATGAAACAGTTTCAAAAACAAGTGCGGGAGCTATTTCTTATATGAAAATAGCAAAAGTTACAAACTTAAATCAAACAATTGAACAGTTAAAAAAACAAGGCTTGTGGGTTTATGGCGTTGAACTTGGTGGAGATGATTTTTATGAGCAAGACCTAAATGGTCCAATAGCTTTGGTTATTGGAAGTGAAGGCTATGGAACAAAATCACTTGTTAAAAAGAATTGTGACAAAATTTTAACTCTTCCAATGTTTGGCAATGTTAATTCATTGAATGCAAGTGTTGCGTGTGGAGTGTCTGTTTTTGAGGTTGTTAGGCAAAGGAGAAAATAAAATGTTAAATCAAGACGAGGTTTTAACTTTTTTAGAAAAGGCAAAAAATGGAGATGGCAAAAGTTTGGAACAAATTTTAAACAACTTTAAACCAATGGTTAGCAGCATTGCTAGAGGTTATTTTTTGGTTGGTGGAGATGATGAAGATTTGGTTCAAGAAGGTATGATAGGGCTTTATAAGGCAATACAAAGTTATGATGAAAAAAACAAAAGCACTTTTTCAACTTTTGCTTATCTTTGCATAAAGAGGCAAGTTCAAAACACAATTAGAAAAAGTTTTAGAAAAGATAGACAAAAATTAAGTGATTATCTTCCAATTAGCAATCAAGGAATGATTGTTGTTGATGAAGAAAAAGATAAAGGCATATACTTACTTAGTGATGAGCTAAATCCAGAAGAAAGCTTTCTTGAATCAGAAGAGAAAAAGGAATTTAGCTCTATAATAAAAAAGAAGTTAAGCCAGTTTGAATATAAAGTTTTGTTTCTATATTTAAAAGGCTATTCCTACATAGACATTCAACAAAAGCTAAAAATAGATGCTAAAAGCGTGACAAACGCTATAGCGCGAATAAAAATAAAATTACAAAATATTTTTGGAGGGAAAGATGTATCTAGCATTATATCGTAAGTTTAGACCAATAAATTTTGAACAAGTTGTTGGACAAGAACATATAATAACAACTTTAAAAAATCAAATACAAAATGCTCAAATAGGTCACGCTTATTTATTTTGTGGAAGTCGTGGAACAGGAAAAACAAGTGTTGCAAAAATATTTGCAAAAGCAGTTAATTGCCAAAAGCCTAACAATGGCTCTCCTTGTGGCGAATGTGAAGTGTGCAGAAACTTATCTCAAACAAACAATATAGATATCATAGAAATTGATGCAGCATCAAACAATAGGGTTGATGAAATAAGGGATTTAAGAGATAAAGTTAAATATCCACCAATTTATGGTAAGTTTAAAGTTTATATCATAGATGAAGTGCATATGTTAACCGACAGTGCTTTTAATGCCTTGTTAAAAACACTTGAAGAGCCTCCAAAACACATTATATTTATTTTGGCAACAACAGAACCACAAAAACTTCCAGCAACAATACTTTCTAGAGTTTTAAGGTTTGATTTTAAACTTGTTGGGCAAAATGACCTTGAAAATTTAATAAAAGATGTGTTTTTAAAAAGCAATATCAAAGCAGAAAAAGAGGCAATAACACAAATTGCAAAGGCTGGAAATGGAAGTGTTAGAGACGCTTTGTCTATTGCTGATATGTGTGCTAGTTTTTCAAATAACAACATAAAATATCACGATGTTTTAAGTGTTTTGGGAACAAGCACGCAAGAAGTTTTATACATCTTGGCAAATGCTGTTTTAAATGGTGATGTTATAACTTTTATGACAACATTAAATGAGCAAATAAAGGAAGGTAAAAACATTATAACAATATCTTCAGACCTAACAAAATACTTAAGAGATTTGCTTATCATAAAAACCACAGGTGTCAACAAAACTTTGGTTGATATTCCTGAAAAAGATCAAAAGAAGTTAAGAGAAGATTTGCAAAGTTTTTCAGTAGAGCAAATAAGCAAAGCTTTTGTAAAATTTAGTGAAATAGGGTTAGACATAAAATATGCAACAAATCCAGTTTTGATGGTAGAAACAGTTGCAATAAGTTTGGCAGAAAATATTTCTCAAGGCATAAGAGAACAAAATTTAACTCCTCACAAGGTTTGGGGGCAAGTTTTGGCAAAACTTAGTGAAGAAGACAAAATGCTTCACGCAGGGTGCGTAAATATCAGTGATGTAAGCTTTTCAGGTAATGATTTTAAAATAAATGTTGACAATACAAGCGTTTTAGAAATGCTCAAAAAAGATGAAAATCACGCAAAATTAGTTGCTTGTTTCAAAAAACTTGGTTATAATTATAATGTTTTGATAAGTTCTTTTAGTGAAGATGAAAATGTCAATAAAGCAAAAATTTTAAGTCAAAAATTAGGCTTATCTGTTAATATAAAAAAATAAAAACAAAAAGGAGATTTATTATGGCAGGATTTAATGGTTTTGGGGGCGGAATGCAAATGCAACAGCTTATGAAACAAGCTCAAGCAATGCAAGAAAAAATGCAAAGACAAAAAGAGGAGTTAGAAGCAAGTGTTTTCACAGCCACAAGTGGTGGTGGAATGGTTGAGTTAAAAATGAACGGAAAGCGTGAACTTGTTGCTTTAAAAATAAAGCCAGAAGTTGTTGATCCAGAAGACACAGAAATGCTTGAAGATTTGATAAAAGCAGCTGTTAATGATGCAAACTCTCAAATTGACGCAAAAATGCAAGAAATGATGCCAGGCATTCCAGGAGGATTTTTCTAATTGAAAAATTTTATTGAACCAATAGAAAGGCTTGTAGAAGAATTTTCTAGGCTTCCAGGAGTTGGAAAAAAGACGGCAACAAGATATGCCTACAAAATAATAAATATGACTGAAGCTCAAGTTAAATCTTTTGCTGACAGCATTTTAAAAGCAAAAGAAAATGTTCGTTTTTGCAAGATTTGCGGAAACTGGACCGATTCTGATGTTTGTGCAATTTGCACAAAAGGTAATCAAAAAGTGGTGTGTGTTGTTGCTGAGCCAAAAGATATTTTGTCTTTAGAAAAAGTTAGAGATTTTGGCGGAGTTTATCATGTTTTGCATGGGCTTTTAGATCCTATGAACGGAAAGGGACCGCAAGACATAAACATAAAAGGATTGTTAGAAAGAGTCCAAAAATATGATGTTAAAGAAGTTATTATGGCAACCAGTCCAACAGTTGAAGGGGAAGCAACTGCTATGTATATAGCAAAGCTTTTAAAACCATTAAATGTTTTGGTAACAAGAATAGCTCAGGGGGTATCACTTGGAACAGACCTTGAGTATGTTGATGAAGTAACTTTAACAAGAGCTATTCAAGACAGAAAAGAACTTTAGTTTGTTTTTTCTAGTTTATTTAATTTTAATTTGTTTTTTAAAAATAATTTCAAATTTTTGTTCAAATTTTTATGGTGTTTTGTCAGCAGAAGAGTTTCAGTTCTGCTGATTTCTTTTTTTAAATATTCTATTTTTCTTGTAAGTTTTAAAAAATTGTTATTATTTTTCACAAAAAATACCTCTTTTTTCATATAGAAATAATAAAATGGAGGGGTTAATTTGAGTTTTGATGATGAACAAATAGCAGACGAAAAAAGTATTGCCAATATGAAAATAAAATATGCAGGCATAAAAGAAAACAAAGTGGTTAAAGCTTTGCAAGAAAGTTCTTCTACAAAATGTAACTTAGAACTGGCAAGAAAAATAAAAAGAACAAACAAATATCTATCATTTTTAAATGAAATTGGAGATAAAGATATTGCTTTTTATGTGAATGAACTTAAAAGCATCAATGATTTGGAGTTACAAAAATTAAAAGAAATTTATGAAGAGCTAAATGAAATTGATTTTGACAACCCTGAAATGCTAAAAAGACCGCAAAACATTTATGAGTTAAACAAAAATCTTGCAGAAAATGAACTTGAGCTTTTAAGTGAACTTTTTGATTTGTTTTTAAAAGAAACTAATGGCTCAAACAAAATTATGTTAGAAAAAATGATAAAGCGAAAAATAGAAGCATTAAAGATTATGTTTTTAAATCCAAAAATAAATATATGAACTTGATAAAAAAACAAGACTTTTTTGTTTTTTTTGTGTTATAATTGTTATTATGGAAAAGTTAGATATACCAAAAACTCTAAAAGAATTGAGTGATATTTTTAAAATGCAACAAAGCCCATTATATATTGTTGGGGGTTATGTTAGAAATGCACTACTTGGATTTTGTGAAACAGATATTGATATATGTGGGCCAATGCATTATCAAAAAGTTAAGGATTTGTTAAAAAATTCTGTTTTTTCAGTTAAGGTCATAAATGAAAAACTGGGAACAATTCACATCAAAAGCAAAATAAGTGAAGAAGAATTTGAATATAGCACTTTTAGAAAAGAAGATTATAATTTGGGAGGAGAACACACTCCAAACAAAATTGAGTTTGTGTCAGATATAAAACAAGATGCTATAAGAAGAGATTTCACTTGCAACAGCATTTATTATGACATTCAAAATGAAAAGATAATAGATTTTTTTGATGGAGTTAAAGATGTTTTAGAACATAGAATAAAAACAGTTGATGCTCCTACAAGCACTTTTGATAATGATGGCTTAAGAATACTTAGAATGGTTAGATTTTCTTGTGAACTTGATTTTGAAATTGATGATGACACTTTTTGTGTTGCTAAAGAAAAAATTTCACAACTAAAAGATATTTCTCAAGAGCGATTTAACAAAGAAGTTGTTTCAATTTTGTTTTCTGATTATAAGTATGACAGCATAAAAAATCCACACTGTCCAACAAAAGGCATAAAATTATTATCAGAGCTGGGGGCTTTTCAATATATTTTTAGAGAAGTGGCGTTATATAAAGGTTTAAGTTATGTTGACAAATGTTTAAAAGAGCAGTGGGTAACAAAACTTGGACAAGCCCCAAGTTTGTTTAGGCTTTCTTGTTTTGTTTATGAAATTTTAATGGCACTAAAATTGGATATAACCAAAAACAACATAGAAATGATTTTGGGTTCAGGCGGTTTGATGGTGTCAAAAGATGAAATCAAAAGTCAGGTTAGCATTTTAACAGCAATACAAGTTATGCCAAAATTAAAAAATGAAGAAGTGCCACTTTTTGTTCAGCAAAATTTTCAAAACATAAACAAGATTTTGGATTTTGCTCGAATTTTTGGCTTGGGCGATAATGTTAGAAGTGTTTATAAAATTATGCAAGAAGATAATGTTCCATTAACGATAAAAGATTTAAAAATTAATGGTTATGACTTAATCAAAAATTTTCCACAAATTGAAAGAAATGATTATTCTTCAATTTTTGAAGAGTTGTTAAAAAATTGTGCATATTTTCCAGAAATGAACACTAAACCAAAATTATTAAGTTATATAAGGAGTAAATTTTTATGATTGAAACAATTTTATTGGTTGCCACTTTAATATTATTGGTTTTTTTGATTATTTTAAATGTTGTTTTAATAAAACGCAAAAATCAAGGAAAAGACTTAGACGGTGTTGGGCTTTTGAATGCAATAAAACAAGAAAATGAAAAAACTGTGATGCAATTAAAGCTGGACAATGAAGCGGTTTTAAAGATGATTAGAGAGAGTAATTCAAGCTTAATGCAATATTTAAAGCAATATAATGAAACAATCGTCAGTGGCTTGGGTGAAACCTACAAAATGCAAAGAGGGCTTTTAAAAGATGTCGAGTCCAGAATAAATGATGTTTTAAAAAGTAATGATACAAGGCTAGACAAAATAAAAGAAAGCTTGCAGGTTAATATGGAAAAATTGCAAGCAAGCAATGAAAAAAAATTGGAAGAAATGCGACTTGTTGTTGATGAAAAACTTCAAAGCACCCTAGAAAAACGAATAAACACAAGCTTTACGCAAGTTAGTGAAAGGCTTGAACAAGTTTATAAAGGTTTGGGAGAGATGAAAACTTTGGCTGGAGATGTGGGCGACCTTAAAAAAGTTTTGAGCAATGTTAAAACAAGGGGAACTTGGGGAGAAGTTCAACTTGGAAATCTTTTGGAGCAAATGCTTTCACAAGAGCAATTTAAGGCTCAGGTTATGTTGGATAAAAACAGCACAGAAAGAGTGGATTTTGTTGTTATTATGCCAGGAAAAGATGACAAAGAAGTTTTGCTTCCAATTGATGCAAAATATCCAATAGAGTCATATCAAAGGTTGGTTGAAAACAGTGAAAACAACAACATTGCAGGCATAGAAACAAATGAAAAAGAATTAGAGAGAACAATAAAAGCTTATGCCAAAGACATAAGCTCAAAATATATAAAAGTTCCAACAACCACAGATTTTGCGATAATGTATTTGCCAATTGAAGGGCTTTATGCTGAAGTTATAAAAAACACAGATTTGGTTCAAACACTTCAACGAGATTATAGAATTATGGTGTGTGGTCCAACCACCTTAGCCGCTCTTTTAAACAGCCTTCAAATGGGATTTAGAACTCTTGCAATAGAAAAGCGTAGCAGTGAAGTTTGGGCACTTTTGGCTTTGTTTAAAACTGAGTTTACAAAGTTTTATGACTTGCTTCTAAAAACTCAGAAAAAGTTAACAGAAGCAAGCAATACCATTGACGATGCAACCAGAAAAACAAGGACTATTGAAAGAAAACTTCGCTCAGTAGATTCACTAGGCCCAGACAAATCAAACACTTTAGGCATTGATTTTGATGACAATTTGGAGTAGGCTCACCAAAAACTGGGATGATTATCTTTTTGACATCTCATTTCAATGCAATATTTGCAATTTATTTTCTTTTTCTTGCATGGGCATAAATTTTGATTAGGTTCATTTTGACTGTATGGGCAGTTTGAACCAATAAAGTTGTTATTGTTTAAACAATTATTACACATAATTTTCTCCTTTTTACATAACATCCAAAAAAATGGAGTTATGTAAAGGATTTATAGCATTTTATGCAAATATATAAAAAAGTGTTCAATATTTTTGTGAAAGATTGAAAATTTATTTGCCAAAATTGAACAAAATATATATAATAAAAGAGAATAGGAGATTTTATGGGGTATTTTGATGATATTGACAACAAAATGGACAAGATTCAAGAAGTTGGCGATATTCAGCGCTTGGCGGGGAATGCGTTTTGGTATAATGTTGGCTCTTTTGGGATTTTTGTTCATGCACTTGTTTTTATGATTGTGTTTTGGTCTCAGTTTGGTTCTATCACAAGTTTTTTCACTTCAAGCATACAAACTGAAACTGAAACAATAACTCAAATAGGGCTTAGCAATATAACCTTGTTTGTGGTTTTAATTTGTTTAGTGTTTTTGCTCAGTATTATTTTTTGCATTGTAGGGCTTGTTTTTAATGTGAAGTCTCACAAGGCAGCGGCAGCTTTAAGGCAAAAAAATGCACTAAACAATATGGCAACTTCATTTAATCTTTTATGTATGGTTTTAGATTTGATTTGTGTGGCGCTAAATATTGTGCTCATTGTTCAATTCATATTACAAAATATTTAGGGGGAATTTATATATGCAACAATTTGTTTTTCCGGCTGTTTTATATAAAGATGCAGAGAACAGAGGATACACAATAATTTTGAATGATGTTAACATCTGCACAGAAGGAGTTTCTGTTGAAGATGCTTTTTTGCGTGCTAAAGAATTTTTAGAAGTTTATTGTAGATGCGCAATGGAATATAATGGAGAAGTTGAACCTGCAACAAAGTATGAAGATGTTGAAGCGGGAAAAAGTAATATTGTTTTGCTTGTTGATGCTGATTATGATGGAAATCAATCATCTGCTGAACCAAGATTTTCAATTGACTTAGAATAGTTTAGAGGTGTTTTATGATTTCAAAAACATTTACAAATGAGCAGGCAATGAATCATTTGGGCTATGCTCTCACTTGTGGCTATGCTTTTGAAAAGTTTATATTTGGAAAAGGTGTTTATGGCAACAGAGTTTCGCTTTTAAGAGATAAGAGAGTTGTTAATTTGTTTGGCGGAGAAAATCAATTTAAATATTCAAGTTTTCATGTGATTGAAGGAATAAAGCCTTTAGAAATTCCGCAAACAATTTTGTTAACTAGAGCTAAATTAGAAACTTTTTACACAAAAAAAGAAGATATGCTGGATTTTTTAGAAAATTATAAGCAAGAGTTTATATCGCTTGAAGATATGGAAAAAGTTGCTGATAATTGGTATGAAAATGTAAGTAAAAAACTGCTTGTAAGCAAAGTACTTGATTTTAATAGATTGAATGGTTTTTTAATAAACAAAATTATTTTATACTTGCCATTAAGTGCTCAAATGGATATCGCAGAATTTAGAAAAAAACAAATTCTAATTCTTTTAACACAACAAATTATAACTGAAGATTTTGCCAGAAAACAAGTGGAACTTATGCCAGCTTCACAAGATAAACTTGTTGCGTTAAAACAAAAAATTTTGATGCAGAGAAGTGGAAAATAAAAAGGGTTAAAAGATATTAACTCTTTTTTATTTTGTTATAATTTACATATTTAAAAGATGATTACAAATAATAATTTGAGAGGTTTATATGAGAACTAAACTAAATTATTGTTTGTGTTTTATTTTTTTGTGTTTTGTTTTTATTTTTGGGGGAAGTTATCAAAAAACAGAAAACATAACAATAACAATTACTTATAAAGATAGTCAAATTGAGTGGAATGACAAGTTTTTAAAAGATTCTGCTGTTTTTGACTTTTTTGGAAAAGCTCAAAAAAATGGAAGACTTGGTGACAACAAACAAAGGGCTGAGCTTGTTGAAAAAATAGTTTCAATGGGTTTTTCTTATGAGAATGCGTTTTGTTATGTTTTTCCAACATTAAAAGAAAAGGTTGACAATTTGTGTTTGAAAATTGATAAAAAGCAGGTTGATGCCACAGTTAAGTTTAATCCAAACAATGACAGCTTGTTTTTTTACACACAAGATTATGTTGGATATAAGGTTAACAAAGAAGCTTTATATAAAGACCTATTAGAAAAACTTAAATTTTCAAAAAATTTAAAAATAGAAATAAGACCAGAAGTTTTAAAGCCAAAAGTGACAAAACAAGAGCTTATAAAAGGAATAAAACTTGTTTCAAAATTTGAAACAGATTATGAAAACAGTTCGGAGAACAGAAAAAACAATATTAAGCTTGCCATAAAAAATTTTAATGGTTTAATTTTAAAACCACACACAGAATATTCTTTTAACAAAATAACAGGAAGAAGAACAGAAGAAAAAGGGTATAAAGAAGCAAACATAATCATAAACAATGAATATGTTGAAGGCTTTGGGGGAGGGGTATGCCAAGCCAGCACCACTCTTTATAATGCGCTTTTATTGGCAGACTTAAATGTTATAGAATCTCATCCTCACAGTTTAAAAAGCTCATATATAATGTGTGGATTTGATGCAATGGTAAATTATGGAGCAAGTGACCTTAGGTGGAAAAATGAAAACAATTATCCTCTTTATATAAAAACCTATACAACAAACAGCAAAGTTGGAGTGGAGATATATGGGTATAAACTGCCTTATAAAATTGAGAGAGAAACAAAAGTAATTCAAGAAACAAAACTTGAAGATGTTGTGGTTGATGATAACACAATGTTTTTGGGGGAGGAGAGGTATAAAGTGATGCCCAAAACTGGATGCAAAGTTAAAAGTTTTTTAACCTATAAACAAAACGGAAGAACAATAAAACAAAAACCACTTCGAACGCAAAGCTACAAAGCTGTTCGTGGAGTTAAACTTGTTGGGACAAAAATTGATATAAAGGAAGAAAAAGATAAGCAAACTTTTATAAATTGGCAACAAAACTGAAAGTGATTTTAGTTGACTAAAAGCAAAATAATTGATAACATATAACTTGACTTTACTTTTTGAGGAGGCAAAAATGTGGTGGATTTGGCCCGTTTATGTTGTTTTGCTTGTTGCTATGACTTTTTCATCTATCATTTTGGCAAGAATTGTTGATGCGCTAGATAAAAAAACAAAGATGTCTGGTGGGTTTTTAGGGGGAATACTTCTTGCTGGAGTTACCAGTTTGCCAGAACTTATAACATCGCTTACGGCAATACTTTTAATCGGTAATCAAGATATGACTTTTGGAAATATAATTGGCTCAAATTTTTTTGACATAATAGTTATAGGTGTTGTTATGCTATGTATGTTTAATATTGTTAAAAAAAGCCAGCTTTCAAAAAACACTGGGATATTGATTTTGCTTTGTTTTATGGTTTCTTTGATAATTTTGGTGTTTAATATTTTTAATATATCTTTGGTTATTCCAGCAATAAATATAAATATTTTGTCTATCGTGTTTATAGTTTTTTATGTTTTTGTTGTTATTTTGTCTGGGAAGAAAGATGATATAGAAAAGCAAGAAGAAATTGAAAAACAAACTTTGTTTTCAAAAATGAGTATTAAACAAATTGTTTTATGGTTTGTGTTATGTGCAGTGTTTTTGGTTGGAGTTTCTGTTGGAATAACTTATGCAACTGATTATATAGCAACAACATATAGCATTGGTTCCAGTGTTGCTGGAGCGTTATTTTTGGGGGTTGCAACCAGTTTGCCGGAGGTTATAACTTGTATTGAACTTACAAGGCTTGGAAACTTTAATATGGCATTAAATGATATATATGGTTCTTGTATGTTTAATTTGTTAATTTTAACAATAGCTGATATATTTTATTTTAAAGGAACAATTTTCACATTCAACACACAAACACTTTACTTTTTGAGTTTTATGATAGGGGCGATACTGCTTACTATGTTAATGTTTTTGCTTCGCAGAAAGAATTCTAAAATCTCACAAAAAGGGTGGATTTACCTTTCTTTAGGGCTTATTATGGTTGCAGGATACATACTCAGTATGGTATTGTCTGCAATTTAAAATTTTGCATAAGTTGGTGTGGATAACTTTTCAAAAATGTGGATAACTATGCTAATTTTTTAAAAAAATCAGTTTTAGAACAAAAGTTTTGAACAAATTTTCGAAAACTCAATGTGGATAAGTTGATAAAATATAGATAAAATGTGGCTTTTGTGGGCTTTTAAAAGAAAGATTTTTGTAGTAATTTTGTATTTTTTAGGTATTTTTAAGTTATTGTGTAATAAAGAAATTTGAAACAAACAAAACTAAAACAATGACGATACAAAAAAGATGTTAAATTAAAAAGGGTTAAATATGAAAAATAATAATTTAACAACAAGTAGATTAGTAATTAGACCACTATTGCCGATTGATAATTTAGATTGGCTTGAGATATTCAATTCGGATTTAGTCGGGAAATTTTTAACAAAAATAGATGATATAGCTGTTATAGATAGGCTCATTGCAAAAAAAATATCAAAATATGAAAATAATATAGGATGTTCTTATTCTGTAATTAAAAAAAATGGAACAAAAGTTATAGGGAATATTGAATTAAAAGTTGATGAAGTAAATAATATCGGTGAAATAAGTTATGTTTTTAATAGTAAATATTGGAATAAAGGTTTTGCGACTGAAGCGATAAAAGAGATTGTTCGATATTCTTTTAATGATTTAAATTTAAAAAAAATTGTTGCTGATTGCTTAAAGGACAATACCGCATCTATTCATATTTTGCAAGATAAAATAAAGATGAAGCTTGTAAAAGAAGAATTGATTGAGCAAACTCAAAATGGTGAAACAAAAAAGGTTCCATATTTGTTTTTTGAACTTGCGAGAAAATAATAAAAGAGAGTAGAAAAATATAAACAAATTATTTATGGAAATTTTGCCATAAATTGTTGACAATCAAACTTTTTTCTGTTACAATTTTTTTACTACAATAAACTTGTAGCTATTTTATTTTAAATCGCAAGATTTGAAGTAAGCCTTTATTTGATGATATTAAAGTGTGTCATATCACCTAGATAAAGAAGGCTAAAAATAGCCCAATGGCTTATTTTTGGCAAGTGGAATTTTTATAGGGTTGATAAAATTCCAAAGCAAATTTTTATAGGAGGATGAAATGCCAACAATTAATCAATTGATAAAACATGGTCGTAAAGATAAAGTGAAGAAGTCAAAATCTCCACTTTTAGATGGTTGTCCACAAAAGCGTGGTGTTTGCTTTGTTGTTACAACAACAACGCCTAAAAAGCCTAACTCAGCTCTTCGTAAAATCGCAAAAGTTAGATTAAGCAACGGACAAGAAAGTACTATGTATATACCTGGTATTGGACACAACCTTCAAGAACACTCTGTTGTTTTGGTTCGTGGTGGTCGTGTTCCTGACTTAATTGGTGTGCGTTATCATGTTATTCGTGGAGTGCTAGACACAGCAGGAGTAGCAAAGCGCAATCAGGGTAGAAGTAGATATGGTGCTAAGAAAGAAAAGAAAGCATAATATTTATGACAATATAAATCATTTGGTTTGGATACAAACCCTAACAAATCTATAAGGAGGAAAATAACACTATGTCAAGAAGAAATTCTGCACCAGTTCGTAAAATATTACCTGACCCAAAATATAACAGTTTGGTTGTTGCAAAACTTATAAACCAAGTTATGATCGATGGAAAAAAGGGTATTAGCCAAGGTATTGTTTATGATGCTTTACAAATTTTAGAGCAAAAAACGGGCTTGAGTGCAATGGAAGCTTTGGATAAAGTTTTAGAAAATGTTATGCCTTTGGTGGAAACAAAGCCACGAAAGGTTGGTGGAGCAAGTTATCAAGTTCCTGTTGAAGTTAGACCAGCAAGAAAACAAACACTTGCAATCCGTTGGATTGTTTTGTTTGCCAAAAAGCGTGGTGAAAGAGGAATGGAAAACAGACTCGCTGGAGAACTTTTTGATGCCTACAACAGCACTGGTGGTGCAGTTAAGAGAAAAGATGAAGTTCATCGTATGGCAGAAGCAAACAAAGCATTTGCTCACTTTAAATACTAATATATAAAAATAAGGAGAAAAGAGATGGCAAGAACATTTCCACTAGATAAAATAAGAAACATCGGAATTATGGCGCACATTGATGCAGGAAAAACCACAACAACCGAGCGTATCTTATATTATACAGGAAAAACTCACAAGATTGGAGAGGTTCACGAAGGTGCTGCAACAATGGACTGGATGGTTCAAGAACAAGAAAGAGGAATAACCATAACATCTGCTGCAACAACAACAAAATGGAAAGATTGTCAAATAAACATTATTGACACCCCAGGACACGTTGACTTTACGATTGAAGTTGAGAGAAGTTTAAAAGTATTAGATGGTGCTGTTGCTGTTTTCTGTGCCAGAGGTGGAGTTCAACCTCAAAGTGAAACAGTATGGCGTCAAGCAAACAAATATGGTGTTCCAAGAATTGCCTACATCAACAAGATGGATTTAAATGGTGCTGATTTTTATCGTGCTGTTCAAATGATGAAAGATCGTCTGCAAGCAAAAGCAGTTCCTATTCAACTTCCAATAGGTCACGCAAGTGAATTTGTTGGAATTGTTGACCTTGTTGAAATGAACGCTGTTATCTATAAAGATGATTTGGGCAAAGAAATGGAAGTAACAGAAATTCCAGAAAATATGAAAGCTGATGCTCAAAAATACCACGATCAAATGGTTGAAGCAGTTGCTGAACTTGATGACGACTTGCTTGAAAAATATTTGGGTGGTGAAGAGCTAACAAAAGAAGAAATCAAGCGTGGACTAAGAAAAGGAACTGTTGAACTTAAGTTTAATCCAGTTTGCTGTGGTTCAAGCTACGCAAACAAAGGTGTTCAAAAGCTTTTGGATGCAATAGTTGACTATATGCCAAGCCCACTTGATATTCCTGCTATAAAAGGAACACTACCAAATGGGCAAGAAGGCGAAAGAAAGCCTAGCGATGACGAACCTTTCAGTGCTTTGGCATTTAAGGTTGTTACAGACCCATACGGAAAACTTACATATTTCCGTGTTTATAGTGGTCACTTAGAGAGTGGAAGTTATGTTTATAACTCAACAAAAGGAAAGAAAGAAAGAGTTGCAAGGCTCATTAGAATGCACAGTAATGAGCGTCAAGAAATAAATGAAGTTAGAACAGGTGATATTGCTGCCATTGTTGGACTTAAAGATACAACAACTGGTGACACACTTTGTGATGAAAAAGCTCCAATTGTTCTTGAGAGCATAAACTTCCCTGACCCTGTTATTAAAATAGCTATAGAGCCTAAGAACAAGCAGGCTCAAGAAAAGATGGTTCAAGCACTTTTGCGTTTTGTAGAAGAAGATCCATCATTCAAAACTTATACTGACCAAGAAACTG
>Ga0247611_10006103_pt1 | contig 15596 bp, 13 predicted proteins | sample 177DNAGHGhighgp2_FD_192422 | JGI IMG/M metagenome (GOLD analysis project Ga0247611, IMG submission 192422) | Sheep rumen microbial communities from Palmerston North, Manawatu-Wanganui, New Zealand - 1770 DNA GHGhigh gp2 | ecosystem: Host-associated > Mammals > Digestive system > Stomach > Rumen...
TTATACAAACGATTATTCAAAAAAGGATGACATAACACATTACACTTATGTGCCATCACTCAATGAATTTAAATTTACTCCAGATGTTCCAGGAACTTACACAGCAAGATATGTTGTTTCAGACTTTTTTGGAAACACTGCCGAAACAACATCAAGCGTTAATGCCATAACATCAACAAAAACAGCAGAAAGCGGAACAGGATTTATTGTTGAACCATATACAAGTTTTGATGGATTTGAAGTTGATCAAAAAACAATGACTTTAAAAGATGTTAACACTGCAGAGTGGATGATTCCATCAAAAGTTAAAACAGCAACCGTAACAGGTGAGGGCGATAGTGCTACAACAACAGACAAATGGGAATTGCCAGCAATTTTTGGTTATGACAAATACACAACTGATAGTTCAAAGTTGACTTATGAAAGAATTGTTCGCTACACAAACAGCTCAAATGCAAGCGTTAAAGTAACATTCAGTTCAAGCGGTTCAGATCAAAAAGCAAACGCAATTTACACAACAAGTGGAACATACAAAGCAAATGCAAATGAAAAAATAGATTTTGCTTTCACAGAAGCCACTGACTACACAGTTGAATATATTGTTAAAGATGCTTTTTCTAAAACATTGTTTGACAAAACATACACAGTTAATGTAACAGAAGATTACGCTGACACAACAGCTCCAACAGTTAAATTTGAAGGAGATGCTATGTATGACGATTCAGTTCAACAAGATTATGTGTTCAAATTTAAAGTTAACACAACTGACGATGACACAAGACTTAAAGTTGTTGTAACAGCACAGGTTGGAACAGCAGAAGCAATACAACTATTTGCTGACAGTGAAGGATATTACACATTTGACACAAAAGATATTGAAGCAACAACAGCTGTAACATTCACAGCAACAGCAACAGATGACAATGGAAATAGCAATTTAGCAGACCCTACAACAAAAACAATAACAGTTAATGTTGTTTCAGACACTAGCGTGCCAGCAATAAAATCAGGTTATGATTTTGATTTTGTTGCAGATTCAGTTGATGGAAATGCTTTAAAACCAGTTTATGTTGGACAAGAATTTGCTCTTCCAAGTGTTACTTTTGAAGACGACAACACAAACTTATCAGTTAAAGTTACAGTTAAAACTGGTTCAACAATTGTTAAAAGATTTACTTATAGTTCTGGTTCAGCAACAGAACTTGAAATAAGCGGAGAAAAATTCACACCTTCAAGAGCAGGTGACTATGTTGTAACTTACACAGCCACTGATGTTGCAGGAAACAAACTTGTTAAAAGTTTTGTTTTAACAGTTAAAGGTGAAGAACACGCAATCATAAACTTAGGTTCATTTGAAAGTAGTTATGATTATGGCACAGAAATTGATTTAAGAAACTTGACAGTAACTCTTCAAAATGATGAAGTAGGAAGCCAAGATGTAACTGGTGAGTATAAATTCTTCACAGGATACAATGGAAGTGCAGAAGGTATTTTAACTTATGTAACAACAAACATTAGCAATTTGCAAAACACAATCATTTGTCAAATCGTTGGAGATTATGCAACAACATTAAGCAAAAGTGTTATAAAAGCTGGCGAAAATGGAAGCATTAAATTAAACTATTGGGCTGTTGGAGGCTGGGCAGCAGAAGACCTTGCAAATAACTTTAATGAAGAGCCAAAAACAGTTACTTTCACAGTTTCAGACACAACAAAGCCAACCATAACAGTTAATGAAATGGAAGAAGTTGTAAGCTATGATAGCAATGCGACAGGTGATGATGCCAACAGAGTTGAAATTGCAGATTTTAGCGCTTATGACTTAGCAGGAATTGATGACACAAGTTATAAAATCACAGCAAAATATTCAAGTTCTTCAAGTGAAATTGAATTAGTTAAATATGATGCTTCAGTTAACGAAGAATTAGATAGAATTAACGAAGGATTTTATGGTTACTTTAAAGCAACCAAAAATGGAACAGTAACAGTAACATATTCTGTTACAGACAACAACGGAAACACAGCAACAGCAACAAAAACAATTTATGTTGGAGATGTGTCAGCTCCTGAAATTTCAGTTAGCAATCTTCAAGAAGCAATAAACAAAGCAAGTTACAAAAAAGATAGCACAATTTCATTAGATTTAAGCAAGCTTGTTATAACAGATGACAAGAGCAATTTGAGCTATGCCGATGTAACTGTTACAATCACTCGTGATGGAGAAGATGTTGAATTCACAAGATCAGATGACAAGAAAACAGTTGAGTTTAAAGCAGAAAGTTATGGCGAATATGTTATTTCATTTAGCGTTAAAGATGAAGCTGGAAACGTTTCAGAAACAACACAAGCATCATTTGCTTTATCACAAAAATCTTCAACAAGTGGAAAAACAACATCATCAACAACTGTTTGGGGAACAATTTTGATTATCGTTATTTTGGTTGCATTGGGAGTTATTATATTCTTATTTGCAAAACCATCAAAAACAAAAACATCAGTTAAAATTGAAAAGAAAGACGATGACAAAAAAGATAAAGATGACAAAATTCAAGTTTAATAAATGGTGATAAAAAAGGACATACAAAAAAGTATGTTCTTTTTTTATTTATGAAATATCATATAAAAATTTGATAGAAATATGATTGTTTATATCAAATTTGATTTTTCAATTATGATGCTATACCATTGAAAAAATTTATTTACAATGATTTGTTGTTTAAATGGCAAATTGGTTGCAAAAAATTGTTATATATGTTATCATATCTATTATAATAAAAGTTATTTTTTATTATGAATATTGTTGTTCTTGTTTTGTGATTTTGTGCATATTTCATTAAAGATTTTTTAAAAACCAAAACGCAAGTAGGTGAGATACAAAAAAGTTATTGTGCTGATGTGGCTCAGTTGGCGCGATGCGTTAAAAAAAGTTGCCAGTGGCAAGTTTTTAGCCAAAGCGGACAGCATTTCAATGCTGGCGGAAGACCTTGGGGCTACCTAAAATGTAAAAATAAAAGAACGCAAAAAAGTAAAAGTATATAAAAAAGTTATTGTGCTGATGTGGCTCAGTTGGTAGAGCAGCGCACTCGTAATGCGCAGGTCAGGGGTTCGAATCCCCTCATCAGCTCCATTAGAACAAAAAAGTTCTATAAACAAGAAGTGGAGTAAGTAAAAAAGCTTGTGGGATTCGAACGGGCGGAAACAAAAAATGCGAATAATTTGAGCATTTTTCCGCCCCGGCGTGAAAGCGGAGCAAAAACAAAGTTTTAGAGCGAAGCGGAGCGAATCCCCTCATCAGCTCCATTAGAACAAAAAAGTTCTAAAACAAGAAGTGGAGTAAGTAAAAAAGCTTGTGGGATTCGAACGGGCGGAAATAAAAAATGCGAATAATTTGAGCATTTTTCCGCCCCGGCGTGAAAGCGGAGCAAAAATAAAGTTTTAGAGCGAAGCGGAGTGAATCCCCTCATCAGCTCCATTAGAACAAAAAAGTTCTGTAAACAAAAAACATTTGAGTTATATTTGGAGGTATAATTATGAGCGGTAAATCAATAACTTTTTCAATATTATCACTCATTACTTTTATTGGTATTATCATAGGGATTGTGTTTTTATTTAAATTACATTTTGTTTTAGGTATAGTTGGCATATTTTTAATTTTTATACCAATAAAATTAAATAGAAAAGCGGTTGAAGAAGTAGATGGTTTATTTGATAAAGTTTTGGCAAAATACGTTGTGCCAGTGGTGGCACTTATTGGTGTTATTTTTATTGTTCTTTTGTTTACATTGTGGATATAATGTTTATAACATAATTGGATGATAAAGCTATTTGCACATAATAAATAAATTTATGGAGGAATTAAAAATGACAATTTATGATTTTAGTGTTTTAGACCAACAAGGAAATGAAGTTAGTTTATCAAAATATAAAGGTAAGGTTTTGCTTGTTGTTAACACAGCAACAAAATGTGGTTTTACGCCACAATATGAAGCATTAGAAAATATGTATGAAGAACTAAAAGATCAAGGTTTTGAGATTTTGGATTTTCCATGCAATCAATTTTTTAGACAAGCTCCAGGAACTGATGAGGAAATTAACTCTTTTTGCACACTAAAGTATCACACAAAGTTTACAAGATTTAAAAAGATAGAAGTTTTAGGAGATAAAAAATCTCCACTTTATGCTTGGCTCATAACTCAAAACGAGAAAAACAAACCAAAGGCAGTTAAATGGAATTTTACAAAGTTTTTAATTAACAGAAATGGTGAGGTTGTAGAGCGTTTTGAGCCAAAAGATAAGCCAGAAAAGTTTGTTGACAGAGTTAAAGAAGAGTTATTAAAATAACATTTGTTAAAAAGTTTTTCTTAAAAAAGAAAACTTTTTTTATTATTTAAAAAAATTTTACTTATTAAATTATTTATGTTATACTTTTTAAAAGAGGGTGGAATATGGAAAAAATTGCATTAGTTACTGGAGCAAATGGATTTATTGGGTCGCATTTGTCTTGTTCTTTGGTTGAAAAAGGTTTTAAAGTTTACGCAATTCACAGAAAAGATAGCTCTAAAAATCCAAAATTTATGGAGTATAAAAAACAAGGCAAAATCATTTCTTTTTTGGGTGATGTTTCAAGTTTTGATTATTCATCTGTTCCAAAAGTTAATTATATTTATCATATTGCTGGCAAAGTTAGTGTTTATGGTCCTATGAAAGAATTTATGAAAATAAATTATGAAGGAACGCAAAACATTTTAAATTATGCTCAAAAAATGGGAGTGGAGTGTTTTACTTATTTTTCATCAACAGCGGTTTATGGATATTATGGTTATCAAGATTTGCCAGAGGAAGCTGAAAAAAAACCTTTTAAAAATCCTTATTCTATATCAAAATTAAAAACTGAAAATTTAGTAAAAGATTTTTGTTCTAAAAATAAAATTGATTATGTTATAGCAAGACCAGGCAATGTCTATGGAGAGTATGATTACACATCTTCTCATGAAATTTACACTCGAATTAAAAAAGAAAAAATGATGATTTGTGCTGGAGGAAAATATAAAAGTTGTTTTGTTTATGTTCAAAACTTGGTTGATGCAGTTTTGTATGTTTCAAGCAAAAAAGCATATAGAAACACAGATTATAACATAACAGATGGGCAAAATGAAACATTAAAAGAAATGTTTACATCTATTGCAAAAACATTTAATGTTAGACCAAAATTTACTAATTTTCCAGCACCTATAGCCAAATGTGTGGCAAGCCTTGTTGAAGGGGGTTATAAGTTGTTTTTTATTAAAAAAGCACCACTTATAACAAGATTTTCAATATGGCAAAATTGTGCTGATTATAATTTTAGTATAAAAAAATTATTAAACACTGGTTTTAGTCCAGCTGTATCAATGCAAGATGGAATAAAAAGAACTTGTGATTGGATTTTGAGCTTAGAGGATAAAAATGGAACAAAAAAATAATTATAATATTTTTAAACCATACAACAAAGTTTTAAATAATTCTATAATATTTATGATTATAGTATTGTTTTTGTATTGTTATTTTGGAAGTTATTCTTTTTTTGAAAAATATTTTTCTAATGTTAATGATTATGGTTATTGGAAAATAATTTATCACCACTTAAGTGCTTTTGTTTTGTTTTTTGTTTTTGGATTGATTTTTTCAAAATTTATCATAAAAAATCCACTAAGAGAAACTGGATTGTGTTTTGGAAATTGGAAATTAGGGTTGATTTTGTGTGCAATAGCAACAGCAGTTATACCCCTCCTAGGGTTATCAACAGTGCTAGATGAGGGTATGAAGGGGACATATCCTTTAATTGATTTTAACAAATATTCTTCTTGGTATTACATTTTAGGGTATTTTGGCTCTTATTTGTTATAATTCATGGGTTGGGAGTTTTTATTTCGTGGAATAGGGCTTTTTAATTTGCAAAAAGGCGGATTAAGCCCTCTTAGTGCAATCTTGATAACAACACTAATTTCAGCTTTAATTCACACATCTATTGCTGGATTTGGAAAGCCAATGATAGAAACATTGTCTGCAATCCCAGCGGGACTTATTTTTGGATATATAGCTTATTTAACAAAATCAATATATTATGGGTTATATATGCACATTTTGATTGGATTTAGCACTGATTTATTTATATATTTATTAGCTTAATTGGAGATGTTTAAATGAAAGTTTTAATATTAACAGCATCTGCGGGGAATGGACATAATTCCACAGCAGATAAAATAACTAAAAAAATTTTAAGCGAATATAAAGATGCAGAACTAAAAAAAGTTGATATGTATAAACAATTTGCAAGCAAAATAAAGTCGTGGGCATTTGAAAAAGGTTATGCGTTTGCTTGCAATCATTTTGTTGGAATTTATAATTATTTTTTCAAAAAAAGTGAAAAAAGCACTTATGAAAATAGAGATAAGTCAAAATCTAACAAAGAGGTTTATCCTATGATGGCTGGGGTTTTAAATGAAATTTATAGCTTTAAGCCAGATATTATTATTTGTACATATATTTTTACAGCAATAGCTATAACAAATCTTAGAAGATATTATAGTATTCCAGCAACAGTTATTTGTATGACTTTGGATTATGGGGTTTCTCCATATTGGGAGTGTGCCACCGCTGTTGATGAAATGTTTTTGACTGATGATTATATGATAGAACCTTTTTTAAATAGGGGATTTAAAAGAAGTCAGTTAACAGTTTCAGGAATTCCTGTTAGTGATGTTTATTCTCAAAAAACAGATATTATAAAAGCAAGAAAAGATTTGGGTCTTGAAAATAAGTTTACTCTTCTTGTTGCTCGTTCAAGTTTCTTTTCACTAAAGCCTAAAAAACTTGTTGAAGAATTTAAAAAAATAAAACAGCCAATTCAAATTTTGATATGCAACGGAAAAGACAAAAAAGGTATGGAGCAAATAGAAAAGCTTTTAAAAAAGGCAAACTTGCCTCACAATATAAAGCAATATGGCTATATGGAAAATTTGGGTGCTGTTTTTAGTGCAAGTGATTTAATTTTAACAAAGGGTGGTGGCTTAACTCTTACTGAGGCACTAACAAAAGGTGTTCCAACACTTATTATAGACAAGCTTCCTCAGCAAGAAATTTATAACAAAAAATATTTCATAGACAACAATTTAGGCTTAAGCGTTGACAAATCTAACTCTGTATCATTTTGGGTCAACAAGCTTTTAGATGATAAAAATTTATATAATGAATTGATTAAAAACATAAACAAGTTTAGAAAACTAAACACATTGGATGTTTTTCTAACTCGTATAAAAAGTTATAAAAAAGCAGATTATAGCAGTATTGGGCCTTTAACAGATTCAAAGATGAGAATTATAAAGAATGTTGATAAGAAGCGAAAAGAATCAATAAAAAAGCAATAAATAATAAAAATTAAAAAAGTTTTCTTGAAATTAAAGAAAGCTTTTTTATTTAAAGAATTTTGTAAAAGGCATAAAATGTTAGTTTAATTTTATGCTTTCTTTATTTTTCGACAATTAAATTTAAAAATGTAAAAAATAGTTCTATTTTAAAGCTCTTGTTGCATAGACATAATAAGAAAAATAAATTAAAATAAAGGAGTATGTTAATGAAATTTTTAGTGCTAAAAAAACATACTTTAATTTTTGCCACGCTGGTGATTGCTTTGTGCACGATGCTTTCACTTCCTTTTGGCGAAAACTCAGCAGCATCAGTTTTTTTTGGAGATAATTTAAGAAAAGTTCCCATCTATTCTGTGCAAACAGAGCAAAAAAAGGTTGCGATATCTTTTGATGCAGCTTGGGGAGCTGATAAAACGGAAGGAATTATAAATATTTTAAAGGAATATAAAGTTTCGGCAACTTTCTTTTTGGTTGGTTTTTGGGTGGAGGATTATCCAGAAGAAGCAAAAAAAGTTGCAGAATCTGGCTTTGAAATTGGAACGCATAGCAACACGCACCCAGATATGACAAAGTTATCAAAAAAAGATATGACTTTAGAGCTAAACACATCTATCGAGAAAATTCAAAAGGCAACAGGCAAAACGCCAACTTTGTTTAGAGCGCCTTTTGGAAGTTATAACAACACGCTTTTAAGTGTTGCAGAAAGCTTAAATTTGGTTTCGATACAATGGGATGTTGATTCATTAGATTGGAAGGGTATTAGTGCTAAAGAAATATGTGATAGAATAACATCAAAAGTCAAAAATGGTTCAATTATTTTATGCCACAACAATTCAAAAAACATTTTAAATGCTCTTCCTTTGGTTTTAGAAAAGCTTTTGCAGCAAGGCTATGAAGTTTGCAGTGTTGGAGAACTTATATATAAAGATAACTATGAAGTAGATAGGGCTGGTGTTCAGAAAAAAATATAAAAAACTATGGGGTAAGAAAATGGGATTTGAACTAGGGAATAATAACAAAGTTTATTTGTGTGGAATAATTGCAAGCAAGCCAGTGTTTAGTCACGAAATTTATGGAGAAAAATTTTATGATGTGAATGTTGAAGTTCAAAGGCTTTCTGAGCAGAGCGACATTATTCCAGTAACAATTTCAGAAAGACTTTTTGAAAATAATGATATAAGTGTTGGAGCAAGTATTGCTCTAAAAGGACAATTTAGGTCTTATAACAAAGTTGTTGATGGACATAGCAAGTTGATGCTAACAGTTTTTGTTCGTGAAGTTTGCAAAGAGATAACAAATATTTCGAGCAATATAATAGAAATATCAGGATATGTTTGCAAGGAGCCAATTTATCGAACAACACCTTTTAAAAGAGAAATTTGTGATATTTTGATTGCTGTTAACAGAGCTTATAATAAGTCTGATTATTTGCCTTGCATTGCGTGGGGCAGGAATGCAAGATTTGTTAGTGAATTAGAGGTTGGGCAAAAAGTTTTTATGACAGGAAGAATTCAAAGCAGAAATTATCAAAAAAAGATTGATGAGCAAAAAACAGAAACTCGAACTGCATTTGAAATATCTATTGCACAAATTTCAACAGAAAACAATATTGAAAAAGTTTTAGATGACAGCATTTTTAAAGAGGCAATAAGTGAGGCGGCATAAATTTTAAAAAGATACTATGAGGGTATCTTTTTTTATATATAATTAAAAATATTTTATTTTTGTTTACGCCTTAAAATTGCAACAGTTGCCAAAATAACCCCAACAACTGCAATTATTGTTAAAAGTATAATTGCCAAAAGTTGCCAAACAGTTATATGAATTTCTTGAGCCATAGTATATTTTATATAGCCAACTTCAGTTGTGCCCCAAGCGATTTTTGCGTAGTCTTGACCAGTTTCCAAAATGTTTATGTTAGTTCCTTTTGGAAGTGTTGTTTGAGCGTTGTTAAAGCTTTGGTCACTATAAACTATGGTGTCTTCACCAAGCTGTTCTGAAATAGGCTGAATAGAAGTTTTTTCAGCAATAACAAAACTATTTGAGTTTATATAATAATATTCGTCTTCATACAAAACTTTTGAAAAGCTTAAGCCGTTTTTATCAGTGGTTCCAAAATTTTCTATAGCAACTTTATATAATTTGGTTTTGTCTAAATATATTTTTTTGTTATCACTATTTTTTAGAATTAAGCTTTCATCAAGTGAGGTTGGATATAAATAGAGCGGTGTTGTTGTGTTGATAATTCTTATCTCTTTTTCTGTTTCATCTTGTTGAGTTACTTCTTCAGCAGATGAAGCTTTTATATATCCAGTTATGTTTTGGTTTGTTAAGTTGTTTAGCAAAACATAATAAAAATTATTATCAGTTTTTGTTAGCATAACAAGAGAGGTGTTTTCTTCAATTTCTACTGCTTCATTGTTTATTTCTTTTTTGTATAGGCTGTTATCAAATTCAAACAAATATGTTTTTTCTGTTGTTTTTATGATAGAGCAATCATATTTTGTGTTGTGATAATCTGGTGTGTTTGAGGACATTTTAACAACAAAATCTGTGTTTTTAAGCTTTATAACATTTGTTTCTGTTCTTAAAAATATGTCGCCAGTTAAATAATCTAGTTCAAATTCTTTGGAGCTTTCTGAAACTGAATTCTCTAGCGTTTCACAATTACTATCATTGCATTTAAAAAGTTTGTTATCACCCAAAACATATAAGTTATCATAAAAGTCAAGCTTTATATCTAAAACGTTTGTTAAGGTTGGCAAGTTATAATCTTCAGTTGATAATAAACTAAAATTGTTTTGTGTAACTTTATAAAAGCTGTTGTTTGTGTATAATATTAAAAAGCCATTTTCAAAAGATGAGGTCAATTTACTGTTTGAATCCAAAGATAAAGAGTTAAGTTTACAAAAAACTTCAAGCGTATTACTATTATTTTTTTTGATTAAAACAAGTGGAAGAGGAGTGCTTTCAGCGTTGTTGCATATAACATAAATATTGTTTGAAGTGTCACAACATATATCTAATATATTTAAAATGTCATTGTTTTCAATTTTATTATATAAATGTGTTGTGTTTTCATAAAGCCCTAATGTTCCATCTTCTATGTAATATAAATTGTTTTGATAATCGGTGAAAACTAGGTGAGGACTGTTGGTTGTTGAAACTTCTTGAGCGGAGTTATCTTTTAGGTTTTTGATTATAATTTTTTTGTTAGTGCTATCTGATAAATATAGCTCATTATTTTTATAATCTATGCTTGTGACTTTACTTTCAAATATAACTTCTTGATGTTCTTCATCTTCAGCAAAAACGATAGGGTTACCCCAAAAAGAGAAGAAAAAAAGGAGTGCAAAACCAAAGCATACCAAAATAAGTTTGTTATTAAATTTTATCATTTTATCTTCCTTTGCATTAAATGATATACTATTTATAAAAAAAAATCAACTAAAAAAAGTATAAAATAAGAAAAAATTTTATATGCTTTTTTTAAAATTGGACAAACATTGTCTAAATATAATAGCTAACATTAGAACATATGTTCGAAAACAGAAGAATATTTATAAAAATATTTAATATTTTAAAATATTTTAAAATATTTTTCAAAAATGTGTCGTTACCTATTGACAAATGTCGAATGTATATAATAAAATGCAGGTGATAGGGCGTGAAAACCCTAGAGCTACTTACATATTTTTTAAAAAAGAGGAGAAAAAATGAAAGAAAAAAATTTGATGAAAAGCGTGCTGTCTTCTTATGCTTATGTTAATCGGGTTATTCGCATAATTGACAAAAAAGTTTTAAACAAGGGGATTAACTCTTGCAACACTTATGGTTTTTTTGACACATTAAGCGTTATGAATGAAATGGCTGAACTTGTGGGAAGAAAACGAAAACTTAAAACATTGAAAGAGCTTGTTGAAGATTGTTTAAAAAACATTCCAGAAACTGACGCAAAAGTTTTAATACTAAAATTTATTGAAAAATATTCTAATGAAAAAATAGGATTGCTTTTAAACAAAAGTTCAAGAACAATTTGCCGAATGTTTGACAAAGCGCTTTTAAAGGCTTATGAATATTTTTGTTTGCAAGGATTTAATTATTCAAATATGATTGAATATTTAAAAAGCGAAAAATGGATTTTAAACAAAATTGAAGATTCAAAAACAAATAAGCTTTTTCTAACAAAAACTGAAAGTTTTTCGAAAGGTCACACTTTTGTTTGGAATTAAAAATCTAAATCTTTGTCATCTGTTGGAAGCTTTATAACTCTATGATTTTGTTTGTTTTTTAACTTTTTTATTGGCAAGAATATTGCAAAAAGTAGAACTATTCCAACAAGACATAAAGCACCAATAATTAAAAGATTGTTGCTATCTAAAAGTTCTGGAGATAAAATAATTTGTTTTGGAATTGCTGAAACTGGAGTGATGCTAACTTGTTCGAGATTTTCTTTTATTGGAGTTAAATTTGAGGTGAGAGGAGCATAAACATACCCTAAAATTTGTTCACCATTTTGGGTGTATGACATATAAAACCAAGTGTTACCTAAATTTTCTATTGCTTCATCTCCCGTGGTTTCTCCATAAAACTCAGCATAACTTCCGTTTAAAACACTGCCCAAATATTTTCCATTCACACTTGGAGTATCTAAAATAGAAATTGATGTTATATCATTTGCTTTAAAAGTTATATCCACGGGAAAGGGTGTGGTTGGAGCGCTGTAAACACGAGTTACATTTTCTTTTTTAACATAACCAACTTTTGCCTTGTAAGAAACTTTATAAAAACTGTCTGCATCTTCTAAAATTATAGCAAAGTAAGAAGTTGGAAGTTTAAACAAAACATTGTTTTCTTGTGATAAATTTGTAGTGTTATATAAATAAGTGTTTTCTTCAGTTATTCGGCACCAATTTGTGCTGTCTGCAAAAATGGTTTCAGTTTGAAAAAATTCACAAAAAAGAATTATACTGAAAATAAAAACAAAAAATAAATTATTTTTCATAAAAAAACTCCTAATATATTTTAACAAAACAATGATTGCAAGTTTGTTTGCGATTATTGTTTTTTGTTGCCTAAAAAAGATAGAAAAAAGGATAAAATTTTGAATTATTTGGAAATTTTAAATTCGCTTGATGAAATACAAAAAAATTTGGATAAGTTTAAAAATCATAACAAATTACTTTTTTATAACAAAGAAAAAGTTCACAAAAAGCAAATAGAGTTTCATAAATGCACAAAAAGAAACAGGTGGGTTTTTGGTGGAAACAGAAGCGGGAAAAGTGAATGTGGAGCGGTTGAAGTTGTGTGGCTTTCAAGAGGAATCCACCCCTTTAAACAGAACAAAAAAAATGTTGAAGGTTGGGTGGTTTCACTAAGCCAACAAGTTCAGCGTGATGTTGCTCAAAAAAAGATTTTAGAATATTTAAACCCAGAATGGATTGTTGAAGTTGTTATGCAATCGGGACGAAAAAGTTCTCCGCAAAATGGGGTTATTGATTACATAATAATTCAAAATGTTTTTGGTGGTTTTAGCCGAATTGGATTTAAAAGTTGTGACCAAGGCAGAGAAAAATTTCAAGGGGCAAGCTTAGATTTTGTTTGGTTTGATGAAGAACCTCCTTATGATATTTATCTAGAATGCCGAATGAGAGTTCTAGACAAAAAAGGTGAAATCTTTGGAACGATGACTCCACTAAAAGGGCTGTCGTGGGTTTATTCAGAAATTTTTTTAAACCCAAAAAATGACAAAGAAATTTGGACAATTCAAATGGAGTGGGCAGACAATCCATATCTAGATAACCAAGAAATAGATGAGATGAGCAAGGTTTTAAGCAGTGATGAATTAGAAAGCCGTAGGTATGGAAGGTTTTTATCTTTGGGCGGACTTGTTTATCCAGAGTTTGACCCAAGCATTCATGTTATACAGCCTTTTGATTTGCCCAAAGAGTGGTTTGACACCATATCAATCGATCCAGGACTTCACAATCCACTGTCAGCTCATTTTTATGCTGTTGATTTTGATGGAACAATTTATGTTGTTGCTGAGCATTTTGCTTCAGGTCAAACGGTGGAGTGGCACGCACAAAAGATAAAAGAAATTTGTGATAAACTTGGCTGGAAAAAAAGAAGTGACGGAAGGATTGACGCACTTATTGATTCGGCAGCAAACCAAAAAACCTTGGCATCAAACAAAAGTGTTACTGAACTTTTTATTGAGAATGGGATTATGGTTAATCCAAATGTTAACAAAGATTTGTTCAGCGGAATTTCTCGTGTTAAAAGTTATTTGAAAAATATCAATGGAGAAGTGCGTATTAAAATATTTTCCAATTGCACAAATTTAATACGAGAATTAAAAAATTATTGGTGGGGAGATAATGATGTTCCAGTTAAAAAAGATGATCACTGCCTTGACGAACTTAGATATTACATTATGACAAAACCTAATAATTTGTTGGAACAAAAGAAAACGATAATAGAAAAACATAAAGACAAATTGATTAGAAAAATAAATCAAAACAGGAGGAAGATAGTTTAATGGCTATAAAAATCAACAAAGACAAAATTGCAAAAGCGTTGTTTAAAAAGGCCGTTGGGTATGATTTTGAAGAAAGTGTTGAAGAATTTTGCGTTAACGAAAGTGGAGATATGATAAAAAACAAGAAAAAAGTTAACAAAAAACATTTGCCACCCGATGTGCCAGCGGTTAAAGCATTGTTTGAGTTATGTGGAAGCCCTGAAGGCAAATATGACAATATGACAGAAGAAGAGCTTTTGATTGAAAGAGCAAAAATTTTGGAAGAACTAAAAAAATAAAATTTTGGATTTGCAAAAATTTTGCCAAAAAATTTATAAAAAATATGTAAAAAAGCGTGCAAAAATACAGTTTTTTTAAAAAAGGAGAAAAAATGGAGCAAAAACTATCAAAAAAACAACAAAAAGAATTAGTTCAAGAAGTTTGGAAAGATTTTAAAACAAGAGAAGAAGAAAGAAAGCCGTTTGAACTTAATTGGCAGTTAAACATAAATTTTTTAATGGGAAATCAATATTGTTTTATAAATTCAAACAATATCTTAAAAGAAACAGACAAGCAATATTTTTGGGAAGAGCAAGAAGTTTTTAATCACATAGCGCCACTTGTTGAAACAAGACTTTCTAGATTGGCAGAAGTTAAACCTTCAATGCTTGTTTTGCCAGCAAGTTCGGATGAAGAAGATATAGGAAACGCAAAAGTGTGTAAAGATATCTTGCAGTCTGTTTCAAGCAAAATTGATTTGTCAAAACTTATATCACAAGCAACAAGTTGGAGTGAAGTTTGTGGAACAGGTTTTTATAAAATTGTTTGGAACAGTTCAAAAGGTTCTGTTATAGGGCTTACTGATTTGGGTGAAAAAATTTATGAAGGCGATGTTGATGTTTTGGTTTGTTCACCTTTTGAAATTTATCCAGACAGCAACTCATCAAGTGATATTTCAGAATGTAAGAGCATTATTTATGCAAAAAGTTATGATGTTGATGTTATTGAAAAGATATGGGGCGTAAAACTTGAGGGTAGTGATATAGATAGTTATGCACTATCAAGTTTTGGTTTAAAAAATGGATTTTCAAAAGTTTCAAAAACAACAAAACACAATCAAGCAATGATTGTTGAAAAATATGAACTTCCAACAAAAGACTATCCAGATGGAAGGCTTATAATTATTGCAAAAGACACACTTTTATATAATGATAAACTTCCATACAAAAATATGCAAAATGGCGAAAGAGGCTATCCTTTTGTAAGGCAAGTTTCAATTTCTCAGCCATCACTTTTTTGGGGCAGTAGTGTTATAGAAAGGCTTATTCCAATTCAAAGAGCTTATAACACCATAAAAAACAGAAAACACGAGTTTATGAATAGGCTATCTATGGGAGTTTTGATGGTTGAAGATGGCTCTGTTGATGTTGATGCGCTTGCTGAAGATGGACTTGCTCCAGGCAAAATTTTGGTTTATCGCCAAGGAAGTGAAAAGCCAAAAATAATGAGTGACGATGCTGTTCCAAACAGTTTTTCAGAAGAAGAGGAAAAGTTGTTAAAAGAATTCACCAGCATTGGTGGGGTAAATGATATTTTTAGTGGCTCAAATTTATCAGCAATGGCAAGTATGAGTGGAGTTGCAATTCAGCTTTTGATTGAACAAGAATATT
>Ga0247611_10006106_pt1 | contig 15591 bp, 11 predicted proteins | sample 177DNAGHGhighgp2_FD_192422 | JGI IMG/M metagenome (GOLD analysis project Ga0247611, IMG submission 192422) | Sheep rumen microbial communities from Palmerston North, Manawatu-Wanganui, New Zealand - 1770 DNA GHGhigh gp2 | ecosystem: Host-associated > Mammals > Digestive system > Stomach > Rumen...
ATGCCAGCCCCTGCCAGGATGACGAGCAGTGCCAGGTGCAGCATCAGCACCGACACTCGCTTGACCATGCCTCGCAGCACGATGTAGATGGCTCCAGAGACTGCAATCGCGCTCCACAGGGCGACAAAGGCGATGTTGTCATAGAACCACTCTCTGGCCACCTGGGTACCGTGCAACTTCTCGATGACGGTGGCTGTGGCGAGCACGATCATCATGAGAATCAAGCAGCCAAAGGACAGACGCTTGAATGTCTTCATCATTGTTATAATGTTGAATAAGGTGGGGACTGTCCCCACCTTAAAAAAGAGTTAGATGTGTATGAAAAAACGATGATATGCCATCAGATCGACTCGATGAAGGTGACCATGGCATCACGGTCGGCCTTGCTCAGGTTGCGGAACTTCTCGATGCTCTGGCGGGCATCGCTCTTGGCATTGCCGTGCCACATGATGGCCTCGATGACGTTGCGGGCGCGGCAGTCATGCAGGCGGTCATCGGCACCCGTGCACTTCTTGCTCAGGCCGCGGCCCCACAGCGGGGTGGTGCGGCACCAGCCGGTGCGGATGTCATTGACCATGTACATGCGGTGCTGAACCAGGTCGCTATAGGGCCAGATGGTCTGGTGAGGATAGCGGGGCAGCATGTCGGCATAGGCTCCAACAAAGAAGTTGTTCGGGTCGCGGATGACGTCATCGCCAGTCGTCCAGCTGGGACGGTGGCAATAGGCACAGCCTATCTCGCTAAACAACTCACGGCCACGCAGGAAATCGGGGTCGTTGATGTTGCGGGCGGCGGGTACGGCAAGGCCGCGGTGCCATGCCATCAGGTCGATGTACTCCTGGTCGGTCATTTCCACGTCAAGTGACTTGCCCATCAGGTAGTTGTAAATGTCGGTCTCGGGGTCGCCGGTCACGCGCTGCTTGGGGAAGTACTTGTAGAAGTCGGCCTGCACCTCGGGATCCTTGCTGGCCACTTGGGCATAGGTTGCCGTCATGTAGTGGTAGCGGCGGTCGCTGCGCGTGACGTTGGTGATGTTCCAGATGGCATTGGCTCCGGCACCGTCCTGCAGGTTGGCACGGGACAAGGCATAGGTGTAGCGGCGCACATACTTGGTTCCGTCACCTTGCACATTATTAGTATAGTAAATGAAGTCACTGCCGTTCCAGATGGCGGGGTTCAGGCTCACGCCAGCGGCCTGCTCGGCCTCGTACTGGGCGCGGATGTCATCCTCGTCAATCGCATCGATCAGGCCTGTTCCATACAGGCCGATGGTGCTCTCCAGGCGCACGCGCAGCTGGCTGTAGTCGATGTCCTTGCCACCCACCTGCAGCGGCACGTAGAATGCGTCCTGCGGAATGGTGACCTCGGGATAGATCAAGCTGTAGGTCTCGCCGTCGGGGAATCGGTTGCCCCACTCGTCGGTATATTCCTTCCAGTCGATGACAATCTTACTCTCGTCGATGGGAGCCTTGAAGGGCTTTTGAGCCTGGGTTTGAGGCATGCCGGTGAGCGAGGACAGATAGGTGTCATTCTCGTCGGTGAGCACCAGCAGGTAGCCGTTGCCCTGCACGTTGGAGTTATAGTTCAGCTGACGGGCACCGTGTCCATAGCTGGGATGACAGGTGATGCAGGCATCACGCACCCACAACGGACCCAATCCGCGCATGGGCGTGGATTCGTTGTCATCGATGTCAAAGGGGGATTCAAAGATGCGCTCGCCACGCTTGAACGAGGCCAGCAGGCCTTGCTTGTTGATGGCCTCGGTTTCCTGCTCATAGGCCGATGCGGTCACGTTGCTGGTCGTTCCCAGTTGTCCGCCCGTGTAATAGTAGTCGGGAAGGGTGGGTGTAACCTCGCTGCCGCCGCCGTTGTCATCGTGGCACGATGTCAGGGCCAGGGCCGTGAGTGCTAATAAAATCCAATGTTTCTTCATGTTGATCATACAGTGTTTTGATAATGTGAATTAGTTAAGACCTTCGATAGCAGCATCCAGCGCATCGAGCAGCTCGTTGCAGGCGTCAACAGCGCGCTGTGTCTCGCTCTTGCTCAAGTGGTTGCGGAAGGGGGCAGGCATGGTCGACACTTCCTTGATGGCGTTGTCGATGGCGTTGCGCACGTCCTGGTCAAGCCCGGCGTTCACCCGGTGCATGTAGCTGGCCATCGAGTTGCTGTTCACGGTTCCGTCGAGTGAGCCGTAATAAGCATTGCGCACGCTGCGGATGTTGTCGGTGAAGTCGGCAATTGAGTTCCAGCTGTACCACGACTCCACGTCAAGGACGTTGCCCGAGTTCACGGGGTCGGTGATCTTGGTGTTGCCCACCTCGTCGCTGATGTCGCTGGCACCGGTCATGATCTGCTCCATTGCGGCCAGCTGCGTCTTGTACAGGGTGTTACCGGTCATGCCGGCATTGATCATGTTCTCGCCATAGTTGAGCGAGGGCTCCAGTTCAAACTCCTCGAGTAATGCTCGCTTGGCACTGCTGATGTTGTTCATGCCAGCCCAGGAAGCCTCCAGGCGGGCAGTCTGGTTAGCCAGGTCTTGAGCCACAGCAGCATTGTAGATGAGCTCGGCCTCACTGATCTCGTTGACATTGCGGGGTGCCCCGTCACGAAACAGGACATACTCCACGGCATGGAACCCCAGCAAGCCATATCCCAGCGTGGCAAAGGCGTCGGCTGCGGCACCCTCCTCGTCAAGGGCCTGGATGAGTGACCTGTTGGCCAGAATGTTGTCGAGTTGAGACTTCTGCAGGGGCCAGGAATCAATGTGCGGGTCGATGTTGTAGTCGGCAGCGGCTCCAAACAGGAACGCCTCGCTCAGCTCCCAATACTTGCGGGCACTGATCCATGTCTGGCAGCACTCATTCACCTTGCTCTGGGTGGGATTGTTGCGCAGTTCTTCGCACTGTGTAGCCAGATCGATGGCCTGGTCGGCAAGCGACCTGTAGGTAGGCACCACAACACCGTTCACATACTGGGTGATGATGGCCGTCCTGGTGTTATCCAGCTGGTAGGGGTCGGGATCGTCGTTGTTGTCGCCACAAGCGGCAAAACTCATGGTCATGCCCACCAGAGCGATGAGCAAGAGCGCTTTTTTAAAGAAATTGGTAGTGTTCATAGATGTCGTTGTTATAGTTTTGAAAGATGAATAATAATGTTGTTTGGATTCATTGTCAGATGTGGAAAAGACCGCTGTAGCAGATTCCCAGGCTGATGGTGGGCTCGTTGTTGTACTGCGATGACAGGAAGCGGTAGCTGTACTCGCCCTTGATGACTATCTGGGGAATGGGGTAGTAGTTGACACCGGCGGTGACCTTCTGGCGCGACCACATTTTCTCATCGGTCATTTTCTTGACCGTCTTGTACATCGAGTCGTAGTAGTCATAGCGGCCAAAGATGTAGAAGCGTTGCTCCTTGTCGCGCATCGGGGCAATCTGTGAGAAGATGTCATAGCCGGCTTCAATGCCCATAGCGATGGCGGCCTCGCCGATGTTGGTCTTGGGAGATGGGGAATCGGCGCGGGTGGACATGTTGGCGGTGGTGATCTCGAGCGAATTGCTCAAGTGACCGTAATCCACGTTGCCGCGGGCGATAAAATTGTGATCGTTATACAGGAAGTCAAATGCCCCGATGGCTACCGTGCCATGCAGACCCTTATACTTGCCTGTGGCATTGAGCGTGTTGTTGGCACTGTTGCCCAGATAGCCGCTCAGGCTCAGGCGCAGGCCCTTGATGCTGTAGTTGTCGATGCGCAGCGCTCCAGCATAGGCGGTTGCCATTTTGAATTCGTATGGGCTCCCCGCTCCGTCGTGAATCCAGCCCTTGTTGCCAAAGCGGTCGGCATCCAGTCCGGCAATGAACATGGCCTCGTAGCGCCACTGGGCAACGCGACCCCACAGGCTCACACCCGTCTCGTGCCATGTGCAGGGCATGATGGTGTTCTCGCCCTCGGGACGATAGACGGTGAAGAACTCGGTGGGCATGTGCGAATTGTTGGTGCCGCCCACGGGAACCACCATGTGGCCCATGCGCAGGTTCAGTGCGGGAGAGAAAGACTTCTGCAACCAGAACTGCTCCAGAGCGACTTCACCGCCACGCTCCACCTCCGATTCATATTCGCCAGTCTCCTCTTCCTCCACCTCGACCGCACTCTCGGTGCCGCCGTGCTCAAACTCGATCTCGGTTCCCAGCGACCACCCCTTGCCAAAGTCGTACCCCAGATAGAGCACCACGTGCGGCAGGTCAAACTGGCCGAAGCCTTTATCGTCCTTGTACAGGTCGGCACTGGTGTAACGCTTGTAGTTATTGCTGTAGAACATGCGGCTGGCCACGGCCTCGCCATAGCCGCCGATGGAGAGCCGGTGGGTGGGCTGTTCAACCTGCTGGACAACAGGCTGCTCGGTAGCCGGGGCCTGCTCCAGTAGATTATCGGCGCTTGCGCTTGCCGCACCCATCATGGCACTCGCAAGGCTTAGGAATATCAGTTTTTTTGTCATTTTATTAAATAATAATGTATTAAATATCGCATGCAAAATTACCCCTAATCGCAGGACAAAAAAATCGCTAAAAAAGATGAAAAGGTATTCAATACATCACCATTATTGATGAGATGACCAGGCTGGAGGCATGTTGACTAGGGTAATAAGCAGACTAGGCCTCTTCCTTGTGCAGGAAGAAGCCTAGCTTATGCTTGGACAAGAGAGATGCTCTTGCCGTTGAGTGCTCTGGAAGAATTACTTGGCGGTGCGGCCAGCCTCCAGAATGGGCAGATTGCCCTCGGTGGGAATGTAGATGACGGTTTTGTCGCCCAGGTCGGCCTGCTGGCGCACCCACAGGTACTGGATGTAGGTGGGCGTGATGCTGCCATTCTCTATCTCGATGGCCTTGGCAGCTCCCTTGGCGCGCTCGATTTCGGCCTGGGCGTTGAGCTTCTCGGCCTCGAGGTTGGCGCGGGCCTCCTCTATCTTGATTTTGCGGTTCTGCTCGGCTTTGGCAAACTCGGCCTTGCCGGCCATTTCCTGCTGCCACACTTTGTACTTGGGGTAGCCGAACATGAAGGCTAGAATGATGCCCACGATGAGCACTACAAGTAGCAATGATGCCAGAATAGTCCCCTTGGTGTCGCTTTGTTTTGTCATAATACAATACTTGCTTGATAGAATGAATAATCTTGTTTCATTTCTTGCGGTGGGCAATCAGGTATTGCCCAATCTGCACGGCGTTCAGGGCGGCGCCCTTCTTGATTTGGTCACCGCACAGCCAGAAGGTCAGGCCGTTGTCGCTGCTGGTGTCCACGCGGATGCGGCCCACATACACGGGATCCTTGCCCGAGCAATCGATGGGCATGGGGTAGCGGTTGTTGCGGGGCTCATCCACGACAACGATGCCGGGAGCCAGCTGCAGGGCGGCACGGGCCTCCTCGGGGGTGATGGGCTTCTCGCACTCGATCCACACGGCCTCGCTGTGGGCACGCATGACAGGCACGCGCACACAGGTGGCACTCACGCGGATGTCGCTGTGCATGATCTTGCAGGTCTCCTTGACCATCTTCATCTCCTCGCGAGTGTAGTCGTTTTCCTGGAAGATGTCGATGTGAGGAATCACGTTATAGGCCAGCTCGTGCTGGAAGTGGCGCACGGTGAGTTCCTCCTTGCCCACGGCGATCTCGCTGGTTTGCAACGCGAGCTCATACATGGCCTCCATGCCCGCACCACTGGCAGCCTGATAGGTGGCCACCTGCACGTTCTTGATGTGTGACAGGTCATCCAGCGGCTTGAGGGCCACTACCATGATGATGGTCGAGCAGTTGGGATTGGCAATGATGTTGCGCGGGGTGTTCAAGGCATCCTCGCCGTTGACCTCGGGCACCACCAGGGGCACATCGTCATCCATGCGGAAGGCACTGCTGTTGTCAATCATGATGCAGCCGTGCTTGGTGATGGTGGGAGCAAACTCGCGTGCCGGTCCTGCACCCATGGCCACAAAGGCGATATCGATGTCCTTGAAGTCATCGTTGTGCTGCAACAGTTTCACCACATAGTCCTTGCCGCGAAAGGTGAAAATGCGTCCCGCACTGCGTTCCGAACCGAACAGGACAAGTTCAGTAACGGGAAAATTCTGTTCATCGAGGACACGCATGAATTCCTGTCCCACTGCGCCGCTGGCGCCAACAATTGCGACTTTCATGAGCTGTTAATTGATAGTTGTTAGTTGTTTCTTGATAGTTGATTACCTGGGGATGTTGCTGCAAATCCTGTGCCAATCTTTTTCCCCCCCTCTCTCTCTCTCTTGACGCGCCTTAACCCTTGATGTGGGTACCCTTGCCTGAGTTACCCAGCTGGGAGGGGCAGGTGATGATGACCTCTTTCACGCCATGTTCAACGGCCTGGAAGGCGTTATCCACCTTGTTGTCAAACCAGTCCTTGATGATCTCCATGTCGCGCAGCGTCTTGTACTGTACACGGCGCAGGTTGGGAATCGCACTGTCGGGGTCTTGTGGATTGAGCAGCACGCCTTTCTTCTCAAAGCAATAGATGAGCGTGATATCATAGCGCATCGCCAGGGCGCGGGCCACCTCGGCCGCCATGGCGTCGGTCTCGTTAAAGAGCAGGTTGCCGCGGCCATCGTGGGTGATGGGCGCTAGCACCGGGACGATGCCGGCATCCAGCAGCTGAGCGATGGCGGCGGTGTTCACGTGGCGCACCTGGCCAGTGTCACCCAGCTTGCTGTTGGGAATCTTGATACTGGTGACCAGGTTCATGTCGGCACCAGTGACGCCCAGGGCGTTGACCTTGTATCCTTGCAGCAACGAGACAAACAGGCGGCTCACGAGCCCACCGTACACCATGGTGAGCAACTTGAGCGTGCCGGCATCCACCACGGGACGGTCATCGATGAGCTTGGTCTTGATACCTAGCTTGTTGCCAATCTCTTGAGCCATCATGTTTCCGCTGAAGATCAGCATCTTTTTCCCCTTGATGGCGGCAAATGCCTTGACAAAGGTGCGCAACTCGTCAGCTTTCTCGACAATCTTGCCGCTGACCTTGACAATCGTGAAATTTTCGTTCATCGGTCTTTTCTTGGGTTCCTGGTTGGTCTCAGTGAATATCAAGATTCGGCAAACTCCATCAGGTAGGCCTTGATGAACTCATCGAGGTCACCATCCATCACGCCGCCCACGTCACTGGTCTGGTGGTTGGTGCGGTGGTCCTTCACCCGGCGGTCATCAAACACGTAGCTGCGTATCTGGCTGCCCCATTCAATCTTTTTCTTGCTGTCTTCCACCTTGCGCTGCTCTTCGCGACGATGCTCGAGCTCCTTGTTATAGAGGATAGAGCGCAGGTTGCGCAGGGCGTTCTCGCGGTTCTTGGGCTGGTCGCGCGTCTCGGTGTTCTCGACCAGGATTTCCTCCTCCTCACCCGTGTAGGGATCCTTGTACTGGTAGCGCACGCGCACGCCCGATTCCACCTTGTTCACATTCTGACCGCCGGCACCGCCGCTGCGGAAGGTGTCCCACGAGATTCTCGCGGGATCTAGGGTGATCTCGATGGTGTCATCGACCAGCGGCGTGACGAACACCGATGCAAACGAGGTCATGCGCTTGCCCTGGGCATTATAGGGCGACACGCGCACCAGGCGATGCACCCCGTTCTCGCTCTTGAGGTAGCCGTAGGCAAAGTCCCCCTCGATGCTGATGGTCACGCTCTTGATGCCGGCCTCGTCACCGTCGATGAGGTGCTCGATGGCAGTCTTGTAGCCATGGCGTTCACACCAGCGCAGGTACATGCGCATCAGCATCGACGCCCAGTCCTGGCTCTCGGTGCCACCGGCGCCAGAGTTGATCTTGAGGATGGCGTCCATCTTGTCCTCGTCGTGGCGCAGCATGTTGCGCAGCTCCAGTTTCTCAAGCATGTTGAGTGCCTTGCTGTACAGGGCATCGAGCTCGCTTTCCTCGACAAGCCCCTCCTTGACAAAGTCAAAGCCCGTGGATACCTCGTCAACGGCGAGTTCCACCTCCTCGCAGCCGTTGATCCAGTTGCGCAGCGACTTGATTTTCTTCATTTGCGCCTCGGCTGCCTTCTGGTCCTGCCAGAAGTCGGGCACGTGTGTGCGCAGTTCCTCTTCTTCGACCTCGATTTTCTTGCCATCAATGTCGAGATAGCGCTTGAGGTCATCTTTGCGTTGTTGTAGTTCCTTGAGTTGTTCTTGGGTAATCATTATTCTTGTTTGTCTTTTTTCTTGCGGTAGTCGGCGGCATACATCGCGTCAATCAGCAGACGGTAGCGCTTGTTGATGACGGCGCGGCGAATCTTGAGCGTGTTGGTCAGCTCGCCGCTCTCCATGGTGAAGGCTTTGGGCAACAGCACAAAGCGCTTGATTTGCTCATAGCTGGCCAGACCCTTCTGGTAATCGTTGATGCGTTCCTCAATCATCTTGCGGATGTCAGGATGGTTGACCAGATCCTCGATGGTGCGATAGCCGATGTGCTTCTTGTCGGCATGTGCCTTGAGCTCGTCAAAGGCGGGCACGATAAGTGCCGACACATACTTGCGACCGTCGCCAATGATGGCCACCTGCTCGATAAACTTGTCCTGCCCCAGCAGGGTCTCGAGCACCTGGGGCGCGATGTACTTGCCGTTGCTGGTCTTGAACAGGTCCTTGAGGCGCTCGGTGAGAATCAGTTCGCCAGTTGGGGCGATTTCGCCGCAGTCACCGGTGTGGAACCAGCCATCGGCGTCAATGGCCTCGGCGGTCTCGGTGGGCTTGTTGTAGTACCCCTTCATCACGGTGGGACCCTTGACCAGAATCTCGTTCTTGTCACCGATTTTCACCTCGATGTTGGAGATGGGCATCCCGATGGTCCCCAGGGTCCATTCGCCTGGCTTGTAGAAGCTCACCGATGCGTTGGTCTCGCTCAAGCCGTAGCCGATGCAGATGTTGATGCCCACGGCGTGCAGGAACTCGGTGATGTTATCACTCAGCATCGCCCCGGCGGTGGGGAAGAGCTTGCCGTCGGTCACGCCGATGGCTCCGCGCAGCTTGCGATAGACTTTTTTCTCAAAGTACTGGTACTGCTTCTCGATGACGGCTGGCGCCTTCTTGCCCAGGCGGGCATATTTCATGTTCCTGGTCTTGCCCACACGGATGGCTTGCTTGACCATCATGCGCACCACGGGCTTGGCCTGCTGCAGGTTGTCGTTGATGGCAGTATAGACCTTTTCCCAAAATCGTGGGACGCTGCACATGTAGTTGGGCTGAACCTCCTTAACGGCACGCTGGATTTCCTTGGGGTTGTAGTTAATGGCAACACGGATGCCCGTACACATGCACACCATGGTCCAACCCAGTTCAAACACGTGGCTGAACGGCAGGAAACTCAATGACACATCATTCTGGTCATCAATCATGGGGGCAAAACGCTCGATGTGGGCATCCATTGCGGCACTCATGTTGTTGTGGGTGAGCATCACACCCTTGGGCACGCCGGTTGTGCCTGATGTGTAAATCAGGTACATGATGTCGGAGCCCTGGCCACACTGCTTGCGCTGCTCAATGGCATCGGACACCTCCTTGCCCAACTTGTCGCCGGTCGAGAGGAATTCCTCCCAGGTGAGCGTGGTCTTGTCGTCGGCGTCTCGCTGAACCATCGGGTTGAGGGTGACGATAAACTTGAGCGTGGGGCAGTCGCCCATGATCTGGCGGGCAATGTCATAATGCCCCTGGTCGCCGACAAACAGGATGGTGGCCTCGGAATCGTTCACGATATAGGCGGCCTCATCCTTGCTGCTCGTGGCGTAGATGGGAACGGGAATGGCTCGGTTATAGAAGGCTCCGAAATGGATAATCAGCACCTCGGGACAATTCTGGGTAAACAGGCACACGCGGCCTTGCGGCTCAATACCGCCGGCATAGAGTGCTCCAGCGGCACGGTCAATCAAGGCAGCAAACCCCTCCCACGTGATGGAAGACCACACCTGAGTCTCGTAGTCACGGAAACGCAACGCTTCACGTTCGCCATACTTGGCGCACTGTTGGGGAATCAGTTCTACAAATCTGTTCATAGGGCAAAGAAGCTTTTCTGTTTCAACTAATCGGCAAAGATACTAAAAAACTCGGTAACCACCAAGAACCAGCACCATTTTTATAAGAAAACTAGATCATCTAGAATATCTAGATTCTCTAGACCATCTAGCTTGCTGGCACTATATTTTGTTGGTCAGTTGGTTGATAAGTTCCTTGAGCCGTAGGTTCTCTTGTTCAAGCGCATTAATCTGATTCTTGAGAATGTTAATTTCGCGGTTTGCGGCTTCAAGAGCCTCGCGTTGATTGGTTCGATATCCTAGTCGAGCAGCCGTCATCCTCTCACGTATGCCCCCCTGAGTTACAAACTCTTCTTCCTTTTTCTTTTGGTAGGTCATCATCATCTTGTCTACCATATGACATAGGGTAATGGCAGTGTTGGCGGTCTCTTCATCAGACCAGCGCTCAAAATAGATTTCATAATCGTGAAGTTGATTATGCTCTCGGCAATAAGCTAGCAGTGCCTCATAACGTTCATGACCTGGGAGCCATTTCTGCAATTGGTGGCTGATAATGTAGTCCTCATAATCCTCTAGCAACTCTTGGATGCTACCACGGGCAACATTGAGCAATTTAAGCTCCATTTCCATTGACGTCACACCATCGGCGGAGCCTTCAATTATGTTCTGCTTGCCTGATCGTGCTGCTTGTACCATTTGGTCCACTGTGCGGTCTCCAAACTTTGGGAAAAAGCGACGGGTGAAGACGTAGGTCATCTGGTACAATACAACCGTTTTCTGGTAAAACCATAAGTTTTTCCAATTTGTTTGTCGCCTGAGAACGCTCTCGATTTCTTTTGCGGGATTATCCTGTTCCATAATAGAGAAGTTTTTTTTCTAGAACATCTAGATTTTCTAGATGTGGTTATTGATGCAAAGATACTCAATTTTCCGTTTAATGCAATCGGTTGCATTATTTTTTAGTCATTCAATGCACATTATTAGTTAGAAAATTGGACATTGTTCGTTATATTTGTAGCTGTTTAAAAGCCATACCTTAAGAATTATCACAATAACCAAAAAATATAATCGATTATGAGAACTAAACCGGATTTGAAATTCAACCAGCTGTGGAACATCAGTTTTGGATTCTTTGGTGTGCAGATCGCTTATGCGCTGCAGAGTGCCAACATCAGCCGCATCTTTGCGACCCTGGGTGCCGACCCGCACAACCTGAGCTACTTCTGGATTCTGCCGCCGTTGATGGGCATGGTGGTTCAGCCATTGGTGGGTTACTTCAGTGACAAGACTTGGATGGGCCGCTGGGGCCGTCGCATCCCTTATCTGCTCATTGGAGCTCTGGCCGCTGTGATTGTGATGTGCCTGTTGCCCAATGCGGGCTCCTTTGGCCTGACCATTGCCGGCGCTATGATTTTTGGCCTGATCGCTCTCATGTTCCTTGACACGAGCATCAACATGGCCATGCAGCCCTTCAAGATGATGGTGGGCGACATGGTTAACGAGAAGCAGAAGGCCAAGGCCTATAGTATCCAGTCGTTCCTGTGCAACGCGGGATCGCTGGTGGGCTACATCTTCCCGTTCCTCTTCACGGCTATCGGTATCGCAAACATTGCTCCCGAGGGGGTTGTGCCCGACAGTGTGAAGTGGTCCTTCTATGTGGGTGCAGCGATCCTGATCCTGTGTGTCATCTACACCATCGGTCATGTGAAGGAATACACCCCTGCCGAGATGGCCGAGTTCAATGCCGCGGCCAATGCCAATGGCAAGGACCAGCAGGCTACAGCCGAAATGAGCCCGTCACAACGCAAGCATGCCATCAAGGTCTTCTTTGAGGTAGGTCTGGTGCAGTTCTTCTGCTGGGCGGCCTTCATGTACATGTGGACTTACACCAACGGCACCATTGCCGACACCGTGTGGAACACCACCGACGCTTCCAGCGAGGGCTATCAGCTCGCTGGTAACTGGGTGGGCATCCTGTTTGCCGTCCAGGCCATCGGCAGCGTGCTCTGGGCCGTTGTCCTGCCCCAGTTCAAGAATATCAAGGTGGCTTATGCCTTGAGTCTCGTGATTGGTGGCATCGGCTTTGCCATGGTGCCCTATATCCACAACCAGTACCTGCTGTTCGTGCCCTATTTCCTGATCGGCTTTGCCTGGGCTGCCATGCTGGCCATGCCGTTCACGATGGTGACCAACGCCTTTGAGGGCAGCAGCCGCATGGGCACTGCACTGGGACTGTTCAACTGCACCATCTGCATCCCGCAGATCGTCGCTGCCGCACTGGGTGGCGTGCTGCTGGCAGCTATGGGCAGTGTGCAGGGCAACATGCTGCTGCTGGCAGGTGTCCTGCTCGTGGTGGGTGCCCTGTGCGTGTTCATCATCGAGGATAAGAAACACAAGAACTAATAAATACCAAGGAAAATGAAAGTAAGATTCAACATCGAGTACGGCACCGTCTATGGTGAGAATCTGGTACTCAATATCGTCAATAGCGCATCGGGCGGCATGGAAGCAAGCCATGTCGTGATGAAACCGGCTAGTGACAAAGTGTGGAAATGTGACCTGGATGTGCCTGCCAAGGCGGGCTACATCGACTATTATTATAGCGTGGAACGCGAGGGCAGGCAGCTGCGCCAGGAGTGGACCGTGGTGCCTCACCGCCTGGACCTGAATGCCTCCAGGGCATCAAGATACACGGCCTATGACCACTGGAATGACATGCCCGATGACAGCTACCTCTACAGCTCGGCTTTTACCGACTGTGTGTCCCTGCGGCAACGGCAGCCCGTGGCCAGGTGCAAGTTCCCGACGATTGTGCAACTCAAGGTGCGTGCGCCGCAGTTGCGTGCGGGCGAGACCCTGGGCGTGGTGGGCAATGAACCCACACTGGGAGACTGGAATGAGCGCAAAGCGCTCAAGATGGTAGAGCACAACTACAACGAGTGGGTCATCTCGCTCGATGGCACGGCATTCAAGAAGGCCTTTGTGGAGTTCAAGTTTGTCATCATGGGTGAGAAGGATCAATCAGTCATCTGGGAGACTGGCGACAACCGCAATATCCTGTTGCCCGTGCTCAAGGAGGGCGAACACATCGTCTATGAGCTGCAGCAGGCCTATTTCCCGCTATATCCCATGAAACTGGCAGGCACGGTGGTGCCCATCTTCTCGTTGCGCAGTCAGGACAGCTACGGCGTGGGAGACTTTGGCGACCTCAAGCTCATGGTGGACTGGATTGCCAGCACAGGCCAGCGGGCACTGCAGGTGCTGCCCATCAACGACACCACCATCACCCACACCTGGACCGACAGCTACCCCTACAACAGCATCAGCATCTATGCCCTGCACCCCCAGTACATGGACCTGCGCCAGTTGCCCAAGCTTGCTGACAAGAAACGTGCAGCCGAGTTTGAGAAACTGCGCAAGGAGCTCAATGCACTGCCGCAGATCGACTATGAGCGCGTCAACAATGCCAAGCGTGAGTACATGAAGCTGCTGTTTGAGCAGGAAGGCGCCACAGTGCTCAAGAGCGATGAGTTCAAGGCGTTTTTTGATGCCAATCAGGATTGGCTGGTGCCCTATGCCGCATTCAGCCACTATCGTGACCTCTACGGCACGGCTTCGTTCTCCAGGTGGCCCGCGCATCACATCTTTACCGACGAGGAACGCGCCTCGATGTCCAACCCGCGCACCCGCGCCTACAAGGAGGTGGCCTTGTGGTACTATATCCAGTATTATCTCGACAGGCAGATGCGTGCGGCTCACGAGTATGCCCAGAGCAAGCATGTCATCCTCAAGGGCGATATTCCCATCGGCATCAGCCGCGACAGTGTCGAAGCATGGGTGGAACCCAAGTACTTCAACCTCAACGGGCAGGCCGGCGCTCCGCCCGATGCCTTCTCGACCAACGGGCAGAATTGGGGCTTCCCAACCTATAATTGGGACGTGATGCTGGCCGATGGATGCCAGTGGTGGGTGAAGCGTTTCCGCAAGATGTCACAATACTTCGATGCCTATCGCATCGACCATGTGCTGGGATTCTTCCGCATCTGGGAAATCCCCATCAATGCTGTCCATGGACTGCTGGGGCAGTTCTCGCCATCGCTGGGCATGAGTGCCGACGAGATACGCAGCTACGGGCTCAACTTCCAGGAGAAGTTCATGACCGAACCGTTCATTGCCGACTGGGTGCTGGATCGCATCTTTGGCTCTCAGGCCGACAATGTGCGCAAGCAATATGTCGAGCGCGTCCACGATGACATCTATCGCTTGAAGCCCGAGTTTGATACCCAGCGCAAGATCGAGGAAGCTTTCCAGGGCAGGGACAGCGAGGAGGACATCTGGCTGCGCGACGGCTTGTATGCACTCGTCAGCGACGTGCTGTTTGTGCGTGACCGCAAGAATCCCGCCCTGTACCACCCGCGCATCTCGGTGCAGTATGACTTCATCTACGAGACACTCTACGAGAACGACAAGGCGGCATTCAACAAGCTGTACAACGAGTATTACTACCATCGCAACAACGACTTCTGGTACCACGAGGCGATGAAGAAGCTGCCCAAGCTGGTCGAGGCAACGCGCATGCTCGTGTGTGCCGAGGACTTGGGCATGGTGCCCGACTGCGTGGCATGGGTGATGAATGAGTTGCGCATCCTGAGCCTGGAAATTCAGTCGATGCCCAAGGATAACCACATCAAGTTTGGCAACCTCAATGCCAACCCCTATCGCAGCGTGGCCACGATATCGACCCACGACATGCCCACATTGAGGCAGTGGTGGGAAGAGGATTGGGACCGGACCCAGGAATACTTTGGCACATCGCTGTGGCACAATGGGGCAGCACCCCATCCGCTACCTGCCTGGCTGGCCGATGAAATCGTGCGTGCCCACCTGGCTTGCCCGTCGATGCTGTGCCTGCTCTCGTTGCAGGACTGGCTGGCTATCGACGAGAAGATGCGCCTCGAGGATGCTGATGCCGAGCGTATCAACATCCCGGCCAATCCTCGCCACTACTGGCGTTACCGCATGCACATGACCATCGAGCAGCTGATGCGCTCCAGCGACTTCAACAGCCACGTGAAAGAACTGATTTCACACAACGGACGCTCATGAGACACTTGAATCTACTGGTAGCGATAATCATGGCATTACTCGTACCATCGACATTGAACGCTCGCACTGGGGTTGACTACAACCCTGGCGCGAGCGCTTTTACTGTAGAAACCAACGGCGACGCACAGCAGGTGAAACTGCGCATTTACAACGATGGACTGGGCGGCAAGCCCGTCAAGACCATCAGCATGAAGCGCAATCAGCCCGATGCCACCATGTGGCAAGCCACCGTCAAGGGTGACCTGAAAGGCAAGTTCTATACCTTTGACGTGAAGTACAATGGCAAGTTCATGGGCGAGTGCCCGGGAATCTGGGCTACCGCTGTGGGCGTGAACGGCAAGCGTGGGGCCATCATTGATATGGACGTGACCGACCCGCAAGGATGGGAATCCGATAAGCGACCTGACATTGCTGCCCGGGATCTTATCCTCTATGAGATGCACCA
>Ga0247611_10006108_pt1 | contig 15590 bp, 7 predicted proteins | sample 177DNAGHGhighgp2_FD_192422 | JGI IMG/M metagenome (GOLD analysis project Ga0247611, IMG submission 192422) | Sheep rumen microbial communities from Palmerston North, Manawatu-Wanganui, New Zealand - 1770 DNA GHGhigh gp2 | ecosystem: Host-associated > Mammals > Digestive system > Stomach > Rumen ...
GAAGGCGACGGCGTAGCTGACTACCGTATCGTTGATATGCCACAATCGTCAACATCTCAATTATCACCTCTTACCTCTAACCTCTCAAATGACGACGATAGTCGTCCAACCATCCTCATCGTCGACGATGATACAGAGATTATCAACTACATGCGATTGTTGTTCTCTAATGACTATCGCCTGATAACCTGTCTCGATGCAGATACGGCTCTTGAGGAGATGCGTGCTGAGGAGCCTAATATCGTGCTGAGCGATGTGGCTATGCCAGGTAAGGACGGATATCAGCTCTGTCAGGAGATAAAACAGGATATCCAGCTTAGTCATATCCCTGTTATCCTTGTAACGGCAAAGATAACAGCCGAGAATCAGGTAGAGGGCCTTAATGTTGGTGCCGATGCTTATGTCACTAAACCTTTCGAACCGGCTGTGCTCTCAGCACTCATCCAGTCGCAACTTAAGAACCGCGACCGAGTGCGTAAGTTGCTTGCTAAGGCCACTACTACCGAAGACGAAGGCGTGGATAATGCCCTGTCCGAGCAAGATAAGCACTTTATGGAGGAACTATATAAGCTGATGGAGGAAGAACTGTCGAACTCTGAACTCGATGTCACTCGTATCACTAAGATGCTCTATATATCACGTACCAAGCTCTATTATAAGATAAAGGGGTTGACTGGCGAGACACCAAGCAGCTTCTTCCGTACATATAAGCTGAATCGTGCTGCTGAGCTGTTGAAGGGTGGTAAACATACTGTAGCCGAGATTGCTGATATGACGGGATTCAGCACCCAGAGTCACTTCTCGGTTGTGTTCAAAAAACAGTTCGGTGTTACTCCTACTGAGTATAAAGGATAGGTTTGTGCAATCGTTTGCTCCCTGTTGTCTGTGGGATTTTATTTGTGATGTGAATAACGTGCCGGTAAAATGCCTATCTTTGCAGCAGAAACAGAGAATAAACTAAGAACAACAATGAAACGAATCTTATTAGTAACCGCCATCCTGATGGCAAACGTTTTATCAATGAGTGCAGCAAAAAAGACCGTTATTGACCGTATCGAACCCACCGACTGGTATGTTGGAATGAAGAACCCGCAGGTGCAGCTGATGGTGTACGGAAAAGGCATCCGCGATGTTGCAAGTGTAACAACCGACTATCCTGGTGTGGTTATCGACAGTCTGGTGCGCCTCGACTCGCCCAACTATCTGCTCATTTACATGAATCTGAGCGGTGCACAGCCTGGCACCATGACACTGATTTTTAAAGGTGGAACAGTGAAGGGATCAAAAGGTGAAAAAGTGCAATATCAGCTCAAGCAGCGCGAGATGAGTGGTGATAAGCGTATGGGCTTTACCAATGCCGATGTGCTCTACATGCTTATGCCCGACCGTTTTGCTCAGGGTGCCAACCATCCTAAGCAGATAAAGGGTATGCGCAACTATGTGGAGGATCGCACAAAACCCAGTCTGCGTCATGGTGGCGACCTGAATGGTATCCGTGAGCATCTCGACTATTTCAAGGAGTTAGGTGTCACAGCCCTTTGGTTCACACCTGTTCTCGAGAATGATTCACCCGACTCAAAGAACGGCTATTCTACCTATCATGGCTATGCTACTACTAATTATTATAAGGTAGACCCACGCTTTGGCTCAAACGAGGACTATAAACGCCTCTGCGATGAGGCTCATAAGAAGGGCCTGAAGATTGTGATGGATATGATCTTTAATCACAGCGGCTTTGAGCATCCTTGGACTACCGATATGCCCAGCAAGGACTGGCTTAATACTCCTGAGTGGCTTACAGAGAAGCAGAGCGGTCGTGATCCTATGACAGGCTTTACAGCTAATGCCGATGGCTCTGAGCCTGCAAAGAGCGCTTATCTGCAGACAAGCTATAAGCTTACACCGGTTGTTGATCCATACGCTTCGGAGATTGACCTCAAGGAGACTGTAGAGGGATGGTTTGTTCCAAGCATGCCCGACCTCAATCAGCATAATCCTCACCTGATGCGTTATCTCATCCAGAATTCTATATGGTGGATTGAGACTGTTGGCATAGATGGCATCCGTATGGATACCTATCCTTATGCCTACGCTGACGCTATGGCTCAGTGGCTTAAGGAACTTGATGTGGAGTATCCTAACTTCAATACCGTTGGCGAGACTTGGGTTACAGAGCCTGCTTATACCGCTGCTTGGCAGAAGGACTCTAAGATAACACCATCCACCAACACCCAACACCCATTAACCAACACCTATCTCAAGACCGTTATGGACTTCTCGTTCTTTGATAAGATGAATCAGGCCAAGAATGAAGAGACTGATGGCTGGTGGAATGGCTTTAACCGCCTCTACAACTCGTTTGTTTACGATTATCTTTACCCAAATCCATCGAGTGTGATGGCATTCATCGAGAATCACGATACCGACCGCTTCCTTGGTAATGGCAAGGATACTCTTGCATTGAAGCAGGCCTTGGCTCTGTTGCTTACTGTTAACCGCATTCCACAGCTCTATTATGGTACAGAGGTGCTGATGAACGGAACTAAGGAGGTGACAGATGGAAACGTTCGTAAAGACTTCCCAGGTGGATTCCCCGGTGATGCACATAACTGCTTTATTAAAGAGGGACGCTCTAAGTCTGAGCAGGCTATGTTCTCTTGGCTCTCACGTCTTCTCCACTGGCGTCAGGGTAATGATGTCATCATTAAGGGTAAGCAGACACAGTTCACTCCATTTAATGGCATCTACGTCATTGCCCGCCAGTATAAAGGCAAGACTGCTTTAACAGTCCTAAATGGCACAACAAAGCCTGCAACCTTCGATGTGTCTCGTTACGCCGAAGTCATCGGTAAGACAACCAAGGCAAAGGATATTCTGACAAACAGATATTTTGATTTATCGAAAAATCAAGAGCTAAAAGCTCGCCAGACGATGATACTTGAGTTTTAAATAATAAATCCCTGCCAATCGGCAGGGATTTATTATTTTAGTGCTTTTTGAAATTCCACTTGGAATTGTCGCTATTGAAATCGTATTTTGCAAGGGTAGGAGTAGAGTCGCCTGCTGAATAAAGGCAGAACTCCTTGTTGATACCATTCTGACCAGGGATGGCCTTTGGCATAATACGATAGGTTCCATCAGTGAGCTGCTCAATGCGCCAGAGCTGCTCGTCAGCACCTGTATAGGCGGGAACGGTGGTTACCTCCTTATCGGCAGTAGCAGCGAGTGCACGCTCAGTACCCTCGATGGTAATCTTGAAGTATGGATTACTCAGATAACCGCCTGCGCTGTCGACTGGGGTGATGGTCCAGCGCTGGTGAGGACGATACATATAATCGCCGATACGGGCAGGTATGTCGCCTTTTGGCCATGTATTAATAACCTCTGCGAGTGTCTGGTTGGCGATTGGCTTTGCAGGCTGCTGCATCTGGTTACGGTTGAACCATCCCTGACGCTCCTGCTTCATACGGACAAAGTCGACAGTAAGTTCCAGTGCATAGCCGCGGCGCTCTGACTCAATGGCGAAGTTGCCGCCCTTGAAGTTGTCGCCAGCTACAGGCCAGCCGTTCTTCCAGACGATAGGACGTACGGCCAATACCGAACGACCGCTCTGCTCAAAGTCGGCCTCCCAGTGGAATGACATCACCTCCACACCCTCGTCGATGATGTAACGACCGAAGTGTCCGGCTCCACAGGCACGCTGTTCTGCTGCAATCACCATCTTACCGCCACCATGGTACATATCACGACCTACATTGTCGATATATGGGCCTTCTACGCTGCGAGAACGACCTACTATTATATTATAGGTAGAGTTAACCCCGTCGCAGCAAGTACCGTGAGTACCCAGCAAATAGTACCAGCCATCGCGATACATCAGGTCGGAAGCCTCACAGTCGATAGCGATATCCTTCTCCTTATTACCCTTCTTGCGGAAACCGGTCTTTGGGTCGAGCTCAATCAAACGGATGGTTCCGAAGTATGTACCGTAGCTTACCCACAAGCGACCAGTTGTCGGGTCTAATAAGAGACCTGGGTCGATGGCATCCTGATCTTCCATACCGTCAGAGGCGCAAACCTCTACAGCCTCGCTCCACTTGAAGTCGGGCGACTTTGGATCAAGAGTCTTATTCCACATAGTGAGGATACGACCAGCGTGTCCGCCACCGAGTCCGCCACCTGTAGCACCGTAGATACAGAGATAACGGTCGCCTATTTTAAGCATATCGGGGGCAGCACCGCCTCCAGGGCGCTCTGCACCGCTGTGCCAGCTCCAGCCATCATCTGATATGATACCTCCGCCACCTGTGCCGAAGGTGTAGTATTTTCCATCACACTCGGCGATTGTCGAGGGGTCGTGGATATATGGTGCGCCAATCTGCGCCATGACAGGCGTCATGGCAATGTAAAAATTAAACAATGATATAATGAGAAATATACGTTTCATATTTTAATCTTTAAATTATTAAATTATTTAATTGTTACATTTTTAAATTATTTAATTGTTACCTTGTAGTTTGTGACGGGTTTTCCGTTCTCGTCGAGGAAGCGAACACAGAAATCGCTCATACCAGGGCCGTTAATGATGGCGCCACGCAGGATGTTTCGTCCCTTTTTCAGAGTTATACGTGGTGACATAGCGTCGTCTTTTACCATACGGCGGTCGCCAGAGAGCAGGAGTGCCTCCTCGCCATTGAGCCACCACATAGAGGCAGAGTTAGAACCTACAGCCAGACGTACGTTCTCGATATCCTCATCGCAGTCGATGATTGTTACTGCCCAGAAGAGCACACCATATACCTGCTGTCCCCATTTCTCGGCAAAACGGAACAACTTAACGTTCATGTTCTCGCTATCAAGAGCGTGCCAGGTAAGAGTCTGATTAACGTTGACAATTTTAGGCTTGGCTGGCTCCTGAGGCTGTCCGAAACCACGTCCAAATCCGGCAGGAACCTCTTCGCGCTGGAATGATACCTTTACCTTCTGACCATCCTTTGGTACGATAGTCTGCTGACCCTTGAAGTACTGCATACCAAAGTGCTTACGCAGATAAGAGTCGGTAAATACTGTGTTACCGCTGTTTGGCTTGTCGATAGGCTCCAGAAGCATCCAACGACGGATGAAGCCTTCCTCATCAGGCTTTGCTGGTGTAGCTGTGGCAGGTGAGAAGTACTTAGGACGGTTCTTGAACTGTACCCAGTCGATGCTTATGCCTGCATTGCCTTCGCATGTAACTACCAGATCAGTTACTCCCTTTGGAGTGTACTCAAGTGGTGCAGTGAGTGTGAGCCACTGATTACTGAAGTCGCGACGGAACATTGCTGGAGCTCCTGCAGGAGTCTCGGGCTTAACGGTCATTTCTATCTTAGCGATAATCTTGCCGTTTGCTGTTTTCTCACGGATATATAGTATTGTGTTGTCTGATGCTTTAGCATTTACAATGAGATAACCTTCGCTGAGACAATCAAAGTTCACGTCATTATACTTAATCCAGCTTCCCTTAACAGGCAGAGTGGCCTGATAGCTACGGAAGGTGTTTACAGTGTCAATAAGCTGAGTGGTAACGTCGTTGCTTGCTGCACTGTAGCGGTCGATCTCAATCTTCTCGGTAGCGTTGTTGATTCCTACACCACGCATTGTTGGCTTAACCTCCTGGATTGTACCGTCGGCATTAAAGTAAAGCTTCTCAATACAAACAGAACGGCGTTTGTCATCGCGTGGTGAGAAATCGTTGTGATGGTAGAACAGATACCACTGTCCCTTATAGTTGATAATACTGTGATGGTTCGTCCAACAACCGTTAGCGTGCTCGGCCATAATGAGACCTTTGTATTCGTATGGACCCATTGGGTTCTTACTCATAGCGTAGCCAAGAACCTCAGTGTTCTCGCGCACGTACGGATAAGTAAGGTAATAGTTGCCGTTGTACTCGAATGCGAATGGACCTTCAGCCTGGCGGCTTGGCAGACCTTTCAGGCAGTTTACTCCTTTCATTTCAAACTCACGGTCGCCCCACTTCACCTTTTCTGTTGGAGTGTCGTCGGCCAGCTCCTTCATGTTTGGCTTGAGTTTAGCGCAACGTCCTGCACCCCAGAAGATGTAGGCATTACCGTCTGATGCCTGGAGAACGCATGGGTCGATACCATTGATGCCTTTAATTGGCTCAGCCTCAGGAATGAATGGGCCTGTAGGACTGTCGGAAATGGCTACGCCTACTCCAAAGCCTCTGCCGTCTTTAGGAGTAGAGGGGAAATAGAAATAGTACTTTCCGTTTCTCTCTATACAGTCGGGAGCCCACATTGAGTAGGAGTTAGGTCTCACCCAGGGTACTTTGTTCTGGGTTACAATCATACCGTGGTCAGTCCAATCGGTAAGATTGTCGGATGAGAACACATGATAGTCTTCCATGCAGAACCAGTCCTGACGCTGATCGGCAGGTGGCATGATGTCGTGCGATGGGTAGAGATACACACGGTTGTTGAAAACACGTGCTGTAGGGTCAGCCGAGAACTGGTCACGGATAACCGGATTCTGCGCCATTGATATCAAAGGCACAGACATTAGTAATGAAAGATAAATCTTCTTCATTGGCGATGGTTTATTATAATAAAAATAGTAATACTCTCAGTTTATTCATACATACATCATTTATTAGAGTGTTTTTTTTTCAAAACGTTTAATCAGACATAAGATTTTTTTATGAATTGTTTCTTTTCTTTTTTTATTGTAAGTGGTATTTTGTTTTTGTTTTTGTGTCTTCTGCTGGCGTGGAAGGTTAAATTTGTGAATATGGGAAGGTCGAATCGCTTGTTTTTACTATTTGGCTAGAAGTGGAATGATTAACAAATGTAACAAAGACTTTGCGATATGTAACATTTTTGGGTTTTTCTTGCTTTTTATAAACTCTACGTTACAAAAAACAAAGTATTTAAGTTAATTTTAATTTATCTTTGCACGCAATTCGGTATGTCCGAACTCAACTATAACGTATTAAAACTTTTAAAAAATGACTTATGACCCGAAACAATTCGTCCTAACTAATGAGCCCGCTAACCTATTTAATGTATTTAGGTGGCGAACTTAGGGCAGTGCTTTTCAGTACTCCTGAAACTAAATCAACTAGAGAATTATTATCAAACCAATTATCTATAGTTAAAACTTAAGTATGAATCGAAATTTTAGAAAGACAGCGCTGCTGATGGGTACCATGGCCTTCTTGGGTCTTGGCTACTCTTCGAATGCCTACGCCGCAGAGTCTCCTCAGGAGGTTCAGCAGGCAACGAAAAAGATTACAGGTACTGTAGTCGATGCACAGGGCCCCGTTATCGGAGCTAGCGTGGTTGAAAAAGGTAAGACCGGAAACGGCGTTATTACCGATTTCGACGGAAAATTCACTCTCAATGTTAACCCAGGAGCAACAATCGTTGTATCATACGTGGGTTATCAGACTCAGGAAATCAAGGTTGGCAATCAGTCTTCTATCAACATCACACTGAAGGAAGATGATGCATTACTTGATGAAGTAGTAGTTGTAGGTTACGGTACCATGAAGAAGAAGCTGGTTACCGGTGCTACAGTTCAGGTAAAGGGTGAGGATATCGCCAAACTGAATACAACCAACGCTCTTGAGGCTATGCAGTCGAGCACTCCTGGTGTACAGATCACCCAGAGTTCTTCACAGCCAGGTAAGGGATATAAGGTTTACATCCGTGGTATCGGTACCACAGGTTCTGCTTCACCTCTTTATGTAATTGATGGTGTTGCTGGTGGTAACCTCGACGGTATTAACCCTAACGATATCGAGAGTATCGACGTACTGAAGGATGCTGCTTCAGCAGCCATCTATGGTGCACGTGCTGCTAACGGTGTTATCCTGGTTACAACAAAGCAGGGTAAGGCTGGTAAGATTGAGCTCAGCTATAATGGTGCTATGGGTTGGTCAAACGCCTACAAGCGTCCTCAGCTGCTCAATGCTCAGCAGTATATGACCATTATGGATGAGTACACCTTCAATACTTCTGGTCAGAAGATGGATTGGGCTGGTTATGCTCCTTCAGACATCCTTAATAAGGTGGCTAACGGTTGGGAAGGTACTGACTGGTGGGGCGCTTTCGAAAACAAGAACGCTCAGCAGCAGAACCATTCTGTAACTTTGACTGGTGGTACAGATCGCTCTAAGTTCGCTATGTCTTACACCTATACCGGTAATGAGGGTATCATGGGTGCTGACAGAGCTTCTTACTACAAGCGTCACACTATCCGTATCAACAGCGACCACGTACTCCTGAAGGCTAAGGATTTCGATGCTATCACAATCGGTGAGAACATCTCTATTGGCTACAACAAGAGTCACGACCTCGCTGAGGACGGTATGTATTGGAGCTATATCCACAGCTTGCTGCAGACTTGTCCACTCGTACCACAGTACGCTGACAATGGTGATATCTACTACTATCAGGACTTTGAAGGTAATGTTAAGTACGGTCAGGGTTGGAACTCTTCACTGTTCAGCAACCCATGGGAGAACCTCCAGAAGGGTGGCTTCAACTCAATGGCAGAGAGCCGCAACTTCAATGCAAGCGCTACTGCATTCCTGACAATCCAGCCTATCAAGGGCTTGAGATTCCGTTCACAGTTCAACTACAACTGGGGCGCAGGTGCATATCGCAACTACAATGAGCCACGCTCTTCTGGTTATGGTAATGCAACATCTGTTGTTTATAGCGTAAGCCAGAACGCTTGGTTGAATAGTAACTTCTCTATTGAGAATACCCTTACTTACGATCTTCCTATCATTTCTGGTCACAAGATCAGCGCAATGGTTGGACAGAGTTTCCAGAGCAGTGCTTGGGGTGTGAACATCGGTGGATCTAACAAGGTTAACTGGGGTGATCAGCTCGCTACTCTGAAGGGTTGGAATTCTGCATATCTTACAAACATCAAGCTTGTAAATGCTACTGATGCTACTCTGACAGGTTCTCCAAACGACGAAGAGTACCTCGCTTCTTGGTTCGGTCGTCTGACTTGGGACTGGAATGAGCGTTATATGGCTACTGTAACCATGCGTTATGATGGTTCTAGTATCTTTACCGATGGTAAGCGTTGGGGCTTCTTCCCATCTGTATCTGCTGGTTGGGTAATTTCTAACGAAAAGTTCATGGAGAATACTAAGAGCTGGCTCGACTTCTTCAAACTCCGTGCATCTTGGGGTCAGAACGGTAACTGTGCTATCTCTAAGTATCAATATCTGGCTACAATCGCTCTGTCAGGTGAGGCTGGTGATAGCGGTTATAAGTTTGGTTCTGATCTGGCTACTTCTGTTGCTGGTACTCCTAACACTGGTGCTTATGCAAACATCGTACCTAACCCTGACCTGACTTGGGAAACATCTGAGCAGCTCGACTTCGGTTTCGACGCTCGTTTCCTCAACAGCCGTCTGGGCGTAAACTTCGACTGGTATAAGAAGACTACTAAGGACTGGCTGATCGGTGGTAACCTGCTTGCTATCTATGGTACCAACCCTGCAGCTATCAATGGTGGTGACGTAGAGAATACCGGTATTGAAATCGCTCTTACTTGGAACGACAAAATTGGCAAGGACTTCAGCTACAACCTTGGTGTAAACTTTGCTACCAATAAGAATAAGGTAACACGTATTGCTAACGACAACCATTACATCAATGGTCCTTCAGGTGTTCTGTCACAGGGTACTGAGTACATCTACCGTGCAGAGGAAGGTAAGCCTATCGGTTACTTCTATGGTATGTCATACAGCGGTATCTGGCAGAATCAGGAGCAGATTGAGGCTGCACGTCAGGCTGGTAAGGCCGTTCTCGACGATGCACAGCCTGGTGACTGCATCTGGGATGACTGGAACAATGATGGTGTGATTACTTATGCTGAGGGCGACGCTTGCGACCGTCACGAGATTGGTAATCCTAACCCAGACATTATGCTTGGTGTAAACCTCGGTCTGCAGTATAAGGGCTTTGACTTCGCTGTAAACGGTGCAGGTGCATTCGGTCAGCAGATCATGCGTTCTTACCGTTCATTCAGTGATGCTCCTTATCAGAACTATGATACTACTATCCTGAATCGTTGGTATGGTGAGGGTACTTCAAACACTCAGCCACGTATTTCAAGTACTGGTAGTCCTAATACTAACTGGGTATCTAACCGCTACATGGAGAATGCTGATTACTTCAAGATTAAGACTGTAACTCTGGGTTACGACTTCAAGAATATCTGGAAGTCTTGTCCATTCCAGCAGCTTCGTCTCTATGTTCAGGCTCAGAACCTCTATACATTCACAAAGTACACTGGTCTCGATCCTGAGGTTGGTAACTCTGCAGGTGGTAATGGTTGGGCTTCTGGTATCGACCTGGGTCTTTACCCACCATCTCGTACATATTTGGTTGGTGCAAGTATTAAATTCTAATTCGACTATTAAGATATGAAAAAATATATTTTATCAGCATTAGTTGTTTCAACAGCAACTGTGTTTACATCTTGTAACGATATGCTGGATACAGATCCACGTGTTACAGAGTTGACAGCAGCTACATTCCCTGGTAAGCCAGCTGATGTAGAGGCATTGAATGCTGCTACCTATAGTATCATGAATACGCTTGGTGGCGGTGACCAGAGCGGTCTTTTGAATAATCCATTCTACTGGTGGTGTCTTATGTCTGACGACTGCTACGGAAGTGGTGGTCTGCAGGATAATGTAGCTAAGTCGCTCCATCACTTCACAACTGCAAGTGCTAACCAGTATGAGCAGGACTTCATTCTTCTGTATGGTGGTATTTCACGTGCCAACAACCAGATTGAGACAATTGACAATGTAGCATGGACAGATGCTCAGAAAGCTCAGCGCGATCAGCTCCTGGGTGAGGGTTACTTCATGCGTGGTCTCTATTATATGTGGCTTTCGCAGTTGTACGGTGATGTGCCCCTGATTACCTCAACTACTATCACTGAGGAGATGCAGGAGCAGGTAAGTGCTGAGGATGCTATCTATCCACAGATTATTTCTGACTTCGTTTCTGCTAAGAACTTGATGAAGCCTGAGAGAGCTAATGGTTCTGGTCATGCTGACAAGTATGCTGCTGAAGCTTTCATCGCTCGTGCATATATGTTCTGGGCTGGCTTCTATAAGAAGGCTGGTGAGCTTGCTAATGGTTCTGGCCCTGCCATTAATCTGGTAGAGCAGGAAGGATGTTCTGGTGGAACTCTTTCACAGGCTGACGTAGTTGCAGGTTTGAAGGATATCGTTTCTAACGGTGGTTACAAACTTTGTGAGGATTTCCGTTCACTCTGGCAGTACTCTAACAGTCTGCTGTGGGATGAGGCTCACGATGGTGAGGGTCACGCATATGAGTTCATCGCTGACATGAAGCGTGAGAACTGCTTCGACCAGCCTGGTATGGGTAATGGTAACACTGAGGAAATCTTCCAGATTCAGTTCATGAATGCTTCTAAGTGGGCTATTGGTGGTACTTATAACAACCCACGTATGTATTCTAACTATCTGTCTTGTTTCTGGGGTCTTCGTAACGGTGCTACCAACGATAACGGAAAGCGCGACAAGACCTATCCATTCAACCAGGGTTGGGGTCAGGGTACTCCTTCATGCAATATCTGGGATGACTGGTCAGATGCTGAGAGAAGTGGTAATTACACCGACCTGCGTAAGAAGGCTACTCTGATTAATCTTGATGAAGAGCTTGAGGCTTATACATACGAGAAGGACGACTGTGAGGAGTCTGGCTATGGTGTTAAGAAGTATGCTGATGTAAACCTCGATGCTTGTGCTGCTGATAACGATTCTTGGTGGTCAAAGTGTGAGGGCTATTCTTCAAGTTCACTTGACAACAAGCAGCAAGGTGACCACTTCGAGGACTTCTATCTGATGCGTTATGCTGACGTTCTGCTGATGCTTACCGAGCTCACTGGTGATGCTCAGTACATGAATCAGGTTCAGAAGCGTGCTGGTGTTCCTGAGACTCCATACTCACTGGCTGCTGTTCAGAACGAGCGTCGTTGGGAGTTTGCTCTTGAGGGTCTCCGTTTCAACGATATGCGTCGTTGGTCAGGTATTGATTCAGGTGAGAGCTCATATGCAGCTAAAGCCCTCCAGGCTCAGAAGGGTAAGCAGATTGTTTGCCTTGGTCAGAAGGGAGCTAAGCGTTCAATGGATCACATGACTTGTTCTTGGGCTAAGCGTTACGCAGATACCAATGGTTTCTTGCCTAAGCCACAGGCTCAGATTACTCTGATGAATGGTAAGATGAAGCAGAACCCAGGTTGGGATGAGAATGCTTCACCAGCAGAGTACACATATAAAGTTCTTTATTAATATTTAATAAGTAATCAATATGAAAAAGATATTTTTGATGTTATTCGCAATATGCGCTTTTGCTTCTTGTGATCCTATTCATGAGAAGATTGGCAATGCTGGCCACATCTCTCTTGAGGAGCTCAAGGCAAAGACAACTGTCACTGTTGACAAGGCTGCGAGTGGTCTGAATGGTAACGTTATTACCTGCACAACCTCTGCTCCTGTTAATGCAAAGTGGGGCTTCGGTGATAAGGAATTGATTGGTAACTATGCTTGGAAGAAGATGAAGCTTGGTGAACATGTTGTTACCCTGACAGCTCTTTGCCCTGATGGTACAGTGCTTACAGCTGAATTTCCTGTTTCTTGTCAGGAAATCACTGATCCACTTGTAAAGTACTATATCTATGGTGGTCCTGATAAACCAGAGGATGTTCCTTTCCAGCCAGGTGCATGGGATGCAGCAGCTATGCGTTTCAGCTCTACTGAGGGTGCACATCTGCCCACTATTCCTGATGACGTTTACTTCGGTCTAAAGACTCTGATCTTCGATGTATCAGACGTTACTGAGGACTTCGATCTGAAGGTTATGAACGGTTGGTGGAGTAACACTTACTACGATCATGTTAAGTGGACTAATGGTTTGAACGAGCTCCCAATCACCGAGACTCTGGCTAAGGAGTGTGCTAAGGGTGGTGAGGGTCGTGACCTCGACCTCATGCTGTACAGCGGATCAATGACACTCAACTCTGTTTACTATGAGGAATAATTTTTCCTTGAAAGTATAATACCAATGGGCTGCCCCAAGATTCAATTGGGGCAGCCTTTTATAACAAAAAACAATGATTAAACAAAACAATGTATCTCGTGCCAGCCTTTTTGTAAGTATATTGGCTTTCATTTCGTTTGTTGTATACATCTTATACATCAACCAAGAGGTTTTCTTTACGGCACATGATCGCTCCGAATTTATTTTTGGAACTCCTTTCTTTAATACACTCATGTCGAAGCCTTTTGGCTTGATGCAGTATGTGGGAGCCTGGCTTACGCAATTATTTTGTATTCCAGCCGTAGGTACGAGCATCCTCGTAGTTATCTGGGTAGGAATTTATTTTGTGGGTGCTAAAGCATTCCGGTTACAGGGAAGCGCCTCTGCGCTGATGCTCTTGCCTGTTGCCTGTCTGTTGGTCTCTGTTACAGACTTGGGATATTGGATTTATACTTCCACCATCAGGGGCTATTGGTTCTCACAATCGGTTGGCTATCTTATAATGTTGCTGCTTCTTTGGGCAGCACGTTGCACCCCACGCAAATGGCATATTATATGGTATCTGTTTGCATTTTGTATATATCCGTTGCTCGGATGGTTCGCTTTGCTGTTTGTGCTATGTCTTGCTCTTTCTGAAAAGACTACCTGGCGTGAGTTCTTGGGAGTTATAGTGCTCGCCTTTGCCGCAAGTATATGGCATACACAATTCTATTCTAATTTGAAATACGACGATGTAGTAATAGCTGGCTTACCTCGCTTCGAAACTCCAAGCGATAGCACTCCTCATCTGTCATATCCATTCTGGCTACTTGGTGCAGCATCTGTACTTATTTCTTTAGGAAGTAAGTATCTTGCAAAATGGTTCGTACCTGTGTTGTGTGCAGTCGCAGGCATTTTCTATGCCTATTCACAGATGTACTACGACAAAAACTACATCGACGAGATGCGTATGGTGCGCTATGCAGAAGACGACAACTGGAAGGAAGTCCTTAATTTGGCAGAAGAGAACAAAAAACCAACAAGCACCATGATGTTTATCAAGAATATTGCTTTGATGAATGAAGGTGGACTGCTTGATCGTTCATTCAAATTAGGTAACGATGCTGCCAATCTCTATAATCCAGATTCTCTCCATGTGACCCTTTTGGATATAGCATCTCCTTTGGTGTATTACAATTATGGAATGATTAATGAGGCTATACGTTTAAGCTTTGAAAACGCGATACAAGCTGGTTTCTCACCATTCTATCTGAAGATGCTTACACGCTGTGCATTAGCAGCCGGTGATAAAAAATTGGTAGAACGCTATACCACTATACTTCGTCATCGTCCTTTCTACGATAATTGGCATCCTGCTCCTGTTACACCTAAAATAAAGGAACTAATGAAATGTTATCCTGACGAGATTACTGGAGTAGAAAATAGCGATAGTTATATCGTTAATGGCATTAGTCTGTGGTACGAATCAGATAGTAAGGTTGCCTCGGAACAATCGTTGCTCTATTCCATGCTGCGTTGCGACTCACGACGATTCTGGCCGTCACTACGAAAATACGTGAAGCTTCATTTGGATGAGGAGTTCCCTTTGCATGCAATGGAAGCTTATATTCTGTTTATGGATAAGGCACCAGAAAAGAAACGTATGATGCTTCCCGTTGAGCAGAGCGTTTACGAGCGATATAAAAAGTTCTGGGATGCTCTTGAAAGTAAAGCAAAACCTGGCATGACAATTGAGGCGGTTGGAGAGGAAATTCGTGAAGAATATGGAGATACCTATTGGTGGTACAATATCTTCGGCAAAAAACCTCTTAATGTTCATGGTAAAATTGGAAACGAAACTCATGCGTAAACTATTATGAAAATATATATTCACTCTTATATAATGTTCTTGGTAGCAGCCATGTTGCTGTTGTCATCATGTGCTGGCCATCCAGATGTGCCATCTTCATCAAAAGAGGCAAAAAGCCTGCCAGCCATATTCCCGGATTACTGCAATGTCACTATCCCTTATAATATTGCGCCGCTAAACTTTATGCTTTCTGCTGATGAGTATGATGAGTGTGTGGCTCGTATAACTACCCCTGATGGTAAACAACAGACTTATGGCAATGGTGTGAAAGTGCAGATTCCAGAGAATGAATGGCACGAAATGCTTGCTGCTTCAAAAGGAAAAAGCCTCAAGGTTGAAGTATGGGGTAAGAAAGGTGATGAATGGCTATCGTTCAACCCGTTTGATATTATTGTTGCAGAAGACCCTATTGACGAATATCTCTCTTACCGACTTATTGAGCCTTCGTATGTTGCATGGACTTTTATGGAGATAGCTCAGCGTAATCTTACTACGTTTGAAGAATCTCAGATATTCAACAATGAAATTACAATGAACGACAGGGAGAAAGGTCAGTGTATTAACTGCCATAGTTATCAGAACTATAAGACTGATAACATGTTGTTCCATGTTCGTTTGTCAAATAGTGGTACCGT
>Ga0247611_10006109_pt1 | contig 15590 bp, 7 predicted proteins | sample 177DNAGHGhighgp2_FD_192422 | JGI IMG/M metagenome (GOLD analysis project Ga0247611, IMG submission 192422) | Sheep rumen microbial communities from Palmerston North, Manawatu-Wanganui, New Zealand - 1770 DNA GHGhigh gp2 | ecosystem: Host-associated > Mammals > Digestive system > Stomach > Rumen ...
GTAGGCATATTCATTCTCCCTTCAATTTATTATCAATATATGTATAAATAATTTTTTTGCCATCCTTAGTATATTTTTCTAATGAATATTTAATAGCAACAATCAATTCTGTCATATCTGATTGAATATAAATTAATTCATCTTTTTGCGTTATATAATTTACATTAGGATAACTTTTTAAACTATTATTTTCATCATCAATTTGAAAATAATTACTATTTAATAAATAAAATTTATTTTTATTAGGATATTCACTTGATCCATCCCCAAAAGCAACTCCTACACTTTCACTTATAATAAGTTTATTCCCTCTAAAAACAAATTCATCACCTTCAGTTTCAGGTTCTTTATAAATAGTAGTTTTTATTTTATAATGATTTGGTACTTCAGCAACATTATCAGTTTGACAATAATGAGTTTCAATAATTCTATTTTGTTCTTCATCTAAATATTCTTCAGAATAAATATCAGTACCAAAAACTAACTGCTCTTCTAAATTATTTAAACTACTACCTCTAATAGCCTCAATAAAGCAAGGTTCAAAACCCAACCAAACAAGAGGAACAGTATAATCACCATTTTCTTTTCTTTTTAAATATTGTATAACTTCAGCATTGTAATCAGACATCCTTTTCCTCTCCTTTAATAATAAGAAAATAGATATTACATTATAAAAATGTAATATCTATTTTTTATTTAATAAGCATAACGATGTGTTTCTGTTGCAAACCATAAACCATTGTTTAATAAATCACTAACATCTGCGGGATCCGGCATATGGCTACCATTATCTTGAGAAACTGCTACTACGGTAGCTGGATTAATTAATGAACTATCAATTGATCCAATTGAATACCATTCTCTAGTATTATAATCAAATGCTAATAATTCAGTTGTTGTACTACCAACTGGAGTATAAGTAACATTCCATCCCGCAGCATCTGCTTTTAATTGTTCAGGTGGGATATTCTTTATATCATCCATATTTTTTACATTAGTAATAATATGAATACCATTTTGACTACCCCTAATATCTCCTAAATCTACCCATTGTGTCCAAACTACACCAGTATATTTTTTACTTGGATAAGTTACCCATTTATCTCGCATACTTTGTCTTAAAACTGGATCACTATAATAAACTAAAAAATGAGAATAGGGTACATCTGGATAACTATCATTAGGAATAGAAACCGCAGTTTCAATAATATAATTTAAAGGATTTCCTACTATTTGTTTTTCTTTTTGTCCTGGATTCATTTCATCTTCAACATTATATGTAATATGAATTTTTTGATCTCCAGTTCCTTCAAGTTGTTCAGCAACAGGAAGTGTAGTATCAACAGTTTGAATTTCTATATCATCAATAATTTTCAATCTTAAAAATGAAGTATATGCAGGCGTTTCATGGTCAGTATTAAGATAAAAATCTATTGTACCATCTTCATTTACAAGTATCCAATCTATCCATTCTAAAGTAGTTGTGTATTGTCCATTATCTCCTCTTGTATTATTATTAAATAAAACTTTAAATTCACCTTGTTGACTTAATGAAACATCTGTAATCCAATCTACTAATTGAGGATATTTATCAGTATCATTTACTTGAATTTTTTGACCTGGATTATCTGGATCATCTTCTTCATGTACAGTATTATAAATAACTGTTACTGTTCCATCATCACCAAATTGAATAGAATGAGTATCTTTAAAACATTTTAATACTTGATAAAAATCTTGATAATCATTTATATAAGTTCCTGAACCCTCGGGTTCTTCATGTAGAGTATTATAAATTATTTTAACAGTACCATGTTCATCAATACTAATACCATTTTGCTCAATCCATTTAATTGCATATTCTAAATCTTGAGGAGTAGCTGTTGCTTTATAAAAAACTGTTAAAATACCATTTTTAGATAAAGTAATTCTCTGAATATCGTTTTTTTCTCCAATATAATAATATCTACATTCCCCTTCTCGAATATTATCAAAAATAGTTTCTCTATATCGAAGCATATCCATATAACAATCTTTTTTATTTACATAATATATATTCTCATCTTGTAATTTTATTTTACAAGATATAGTATTTATATCATAAATAGGTTTATAATTTTCATCTATAGTGTATAAAGTATCTTTCCAAATAAGTTCCCCAGTATCAGGATCTCTTCCTATTATATTATCTAATAATATATCAACAGATTCATTTAATTCCCCTGCTTCAGATGTTTCTACAAGAGTTTCTTCTCTATAATATTTTACCTTTAATCCATTATTCATTGAAAGTGGCTTAGTTTTAGTATGTACTACTTCTATGTTAGTAGAATTATCTCCATGAATTCCTGGTGGGACTTTTACTTGCCATTTTTCAAAGAAAGGATGTATCCATTTACCATTTTGATAATAAGTTGTATCTTTACTAATTAAATTATGATATTGCCAATTTCCTTCTGTATCTTTATATCTATAATCTTTATTATAAGGATCTATTGAATTAGCTTCAAAATCTAAAACAAGATAAGGAATTTTAAAACCAAATACACATCTACTTATATTATTATATTCGTCTTTAAGTATAGCTGTAACCCATTTAATAGTATCATTAAATTCACTATAATCATCATTAGTACCTGGAATTAAATCTCCACTTGCTTCATCATAAGTCATTTTAAATTGTCTTTTATATTTATCACTTATAGGTTCTGCTGTAATATTATCATAATGATCTGGAGTGATTTCAGGTGCGGGACCTTGTGGTCCTACTACTTGACCAATATATTCTGCACCATAAGGGTTTTTTTGATAATCCATACCCCTACGAAATACTTTTCCATTATCAGGATGATTTTTATCTGGAGTATCAATAATTACATATTCACCATAATTAACCCTATCAGTACTAGCGCCACCTTCTTTAAAACATTGATACATACCATCTGCTAAGATAGGTTTTCCATCATCACCAACTAAACTTTTTAAAGTTCTTGGTTCAGTATCAACATAAACATCAGTTCCATCAAAAGTAGTTACTTTCCATTCATATTCTTCATAATTCTTTTCATTTTTTTCAATAAAATTTCCATTACTATCTAAAGCATAAATATATTCTTCTTTATTATCAATATTTTCAATAGTACTAATTGCTAAATATTTAGCTTTATAAGTTTTTGTTGTTCCATCTTGAGGAATATCAATTCCATCAAAACGTTCTACTATTATGAACGAAGCACCTATTCGTCCACCATAAAAACTTTCTAAACTCATTTATATTCCTCCTTAATCTATTCTATATAAATAATCTATAGTAAATCTAGGTATTTTTCTAGATCCTTTATAACCTATATTTGTGAAACTATAACTTTTAAGTTTATTACGATTATAATATCTTTTTGATGGATCTGGTTGTTGTAAAATGTTTTTCATTTCTTCATTAATCTCATCAGTCCAACTATCTATACCACGCTTTTCATCTTCAGAAAGTTCTCCAGATTTATCCTGATCTGGACATTTACCACATACTGAAAAGAAATTAGTTGTCATAATTCCATTTTTTAATTCATAAATACCTATTCTAGAAATCCTAATTTCTTCTCCATTTATACACATTAATAATCCAGGTCTACTTTGGATTCCTATCTTAATAAGACCTACTCCTGTAGGAACGTTTAAAATTTTACTATTAGAAATAACATTTTTAATTTCACTAACTTCTTGATATGCTATTATAGCAGGTCTTCCATCTGAAAAATTACTATTTAAAAAATCTTCAGCTCCACGTTGTAATAAAAATACAATATGATTAAATTTAAATTGAGGAGTAAAAATAAATTCAACATCTACCCAATTTTCTTCTCTATTATTTTTTTCTTCTTCTATATTACCACCTGATTCCACAGTAATTGTTTTAATATATTGAGTTTTAACATTTTCAGAACTATTATCATTATATAATTTAATATCAAATATTTGAACCCATGGCATTTTTCTTATTCGACCATGAAAATAATAATGAGTTCCAGCTTCTACATTTATATGAAGAGCTTCATCTTTTAAAGTAAACCTAGTTCCTAAATTATCTACTCCTATATTTATTTCACTATCTAATACAACCGCAACTGCATCATTAGCTGCTTTAGGAATTGTCATAAATTCTCCATCATCATCATTAACTTTTTTATTATATTGATTTAAAACATAATTGCTCATTAGACCCTCCTTTTATCTCTTTATTAAATTCTATCTAATGCTCTTGATGCATTAATAGTCATAGTACCACTAGCATTTAAGGGTAATGAAATACTATTAATAATATAATCTCCATAAATTCCAGATTTTTTATCTTGAACAGTAATTCTAGTATTTACATCTAAATAATAAATAGGAATACTTTGAATACTAATACTCTCATTATAATTAGTATATTGATAAAGTAATTCTCTAGCTACTTCTTGAGCAGTATAACCAGAAGTACCAAGAGCAAGTTGAATATATATATCATGAGAAACTTGACTTATAGGTTGCCCTTTTAAACTACATTTATCTCTTCTATCATTTAATTCAGCAGTATCCATATTTATATCTAAAATAACCTTATCTGGAACATTTGGATTATATAATCTATCTAATTTATCTTGTTGATAAGAATATACTTTAGAACCTAACACATCTACAGAACAATCTTCTATTCTATTATTTGGTTCTAAAAAATCAAAAAAATATTGTAATGAATTAGGGTGATATACTAAATCAGCTTTAAAAATTTTTTCTTTAAAATTATATATACTATCAAATAAATCTAACAATTCCTGTTGATAAATATCTGGTCTTTGCTGTTTTTGTTTTACTTCCAATCCTTGTAAATATAATTCAGCTCGCCAATCAGTTGGTATATAATTACTATCACTAGGAATTTCTCCTTCTTTAGCTAATCTTATTTTACCAGTATAATTACTATTTTTATCTTGTTCATAAATTACTTTACGAGCAGGGAAATTTCCAGAATCTGGATCTACTTGAGGTTTATTTTTAATAGCTACATGATAATGAATAGGATAACCTTGACTATTTTCACCCCAAATATGAAAATCATTTTTCAAATTACTATAATTAGGAGTATTAGAAAAAGAAACAATTAATCCATTTCCTTCAGTAAAAGTATAAACAGATTTAGTATTACTATAAAAATCAATTAAATAATTCGTTTGATCTAAAATACTTAAATTATTTTGTTGAGCTTTGCTAATTTCTATTTTTCTTCTAATGCTATCACTACTAAATAATTTATCATTAGTATTTTTTGCACTATCTAATCTAAATTCTTCTACAGGACTATAGGAATTATTAAGATAGTTCTTTTTTTCTTGAAAAACAAAATTTCCTTCTAAATCAAAAAAATATTCATAATTTCCTAAAACATTTTTAATTTTATCTAAAACTGAACATATATTTTCTCCAATACTAGAAACAAGAGAACCAGGATATGTAAAATCAGTATACATATATCCAACTTCATCATTATAAGTAAAACTACGCCATACCTTATCTGAAGTTAAATCATTTTGATCTAAAGTATATACTCCTGTTGCTGTATTATAATATAAAATTTGAGTTCCTGTGTATCTAACAATTTGTTTAATTTCTAATGGAACATCATTAATAAAAATTTTATTTATATCAATTCCACCATAATTACAAACAAGAGTCCAAATAATATCATATATTTTTTGTGGAACAGAAACCCTTTCCCCAACTCTAGAATTATTATCTTCTTCTTGCCAACTATATTCTTGAGTCCAACTATAATAATATGTTTTATCTTCATTTTCATTATAATAATAATAAATAGTATAATTATTAGGCTCTTTTATTTCTAGTGGAGGAAGTTGATTACATTTTTGTTGTCCTATAATCTGATCATATGAATCAAAAATTACAGATGAAGGCAACCCTCCGCCATATTCTCCATTTAATAAACACATTTTATCTTTACAAGATAATTGAATTATACACCCAGTATTGCTATGTGTAATATTAGGTTGCGCAACCATAAATATACCAAGCGGGAACCACATAAAATCATTTAAACCATATTCTTTAGCAACATTATTTTTTAATCCCTCAAAAATTTTAATTCTCTTATTAGCTGAAAAAAGATTATCAATATTTGTTAAATCATTCTCTGCTTCTTCTGCAATAATATTTAAATTACAAGTTCTTCTTACAGATGAAGAACCATTAATATTAATAACAGATCCAGTTTGAACTCTCCCCTGAATAGCTCTAATAGGAATTTCATTAGAATCTAATATTTCAATTTTAACTAAATAAGTTTTATTAATATCATTATCTAAAGCTTTTAAAAAAGCTTTGTCGTGAATAAAATTTATAGCTTCCATTTTTATGTTGCCTCCACTTCATATTCTCCTGTAACTAATACATAGCTATAATTGCATATTATATCAGTACTTTCTGGAATAATTTCTCCAGTATCTGGATCTCTCATTCCTAAATAAGATAAAGCAACAATATCTTCTATATTATACAAATGCAAAATTCCTGTTATACCAATAGTATGTTGTTCAGGAAAAGTGTCTTCTGCATCCATTATTTCAAAAACCGCACCTGGATTAGCTTCTAATTCAATATAAGTAAGATTAGATATTTTAGAAAATTTAGTATCTGTTTCTAAATAATATTTATAAAAAATTTCATTAAATAAATTTGTATATGGATTATAATTTTTATAAATTTGACCTATTCCTTTTCTAATATCTCTAGTTTTAATTCTTTTACCTTGATATATTTCTAAAACAGCATCATATAAAAAATCAATAGTTACTGGTATCACTATAGGTCGATTATATTTCTTAGTATCATCATCATTTGGCCCTAATAAATATAATTTATCTGTTCTAGTATAAGTTATATTTTCATCAAATTCATATATTCTACCAGGGTTAAATACTGTAATTTGATTCTCATTTATTTGAAAATTATTACCTAATGTATAATTATTACCACTATCTAATACTCTTAAAGGTTTTCCATCAAAAGTAATTTTAAGATTATGTATTTTTTCTACTTTTACAATTAATTCATTAATTTCTTTATCTTCTCTATTTGTATCATATTTATCATAAATTAATTGAAAAATATCTTCAGAATGATTAGTATTTTCATCAAGTTTATAATCTATTTGAATTTGACCTAATCTAGTTTCTCTTGTACTAAAATCTGTTTCAGGATCTCTTAATGTACAAAAACCATATTTAATATAATTATCTATAGTATTATCTGCCATTTCAGAAGCATTAGCTGAAAAACTATATAACATTCTATCTAATGATTGGTTTGGTACACAATTAATATCCATTAATCTAACAATTATATTTCCTTCAGTAGGTGATTTAAATAATTTAAATTCTCCATCTTGAAGGAATTCTAATACTTTATTTCTAAAATCTCGTTCATAAATATAATCATATTGTTTAATATTATGAATAGTATTATATCTATCATATAAATCAACAACATCTTCATATTGATAAATATCTTGTTTATCACAAAATAACTTATTTTCATCCATCCAAAATGAAATTAATCCATTTATAGGAAAAGTTCTATAACAAGTAGCTGCATTTCTTGTAACTACACTATATTTAGAACCAATAGTATCTATTTTACTATCATAAATTTGGTATCTAAAATTAGGCATTGTATTATCAAACATTAATTTTAATTGTTGATTATTTTTTCCTAATAAAAAAGAATAATTAAAATTTCTCATTAATTTATAATTCATAATACTTAATTTACTTCTAAAACCATTTTGATCTATTTCTTGAACTCCATATAAATAATATACACCACTTTCTATTGTATAATCAAAAAATATTGGAGCATTATTAATATAATCATTTTTAATAACTCCTATATAAATATCATGCCATTCTTTAAAATTAGTCCTTGAATCAGTTCTTCTAATACAAAGATTCCCACTATAATAAGAATCTATTGGTCTATAAAATTTAAGACCTATTCTACCCTCATCTTCTTCCATCTCTAAACTTGTTTGACTAGACACTAAATCATCAACATCATTTTCAAGAGATATCAATCTACAAGGACAATTATTAAGTAAAGTATAAGAACATTCAATAGTAAAACGTTGATCTAAACCTTCTGAATTCCATTTATAAAAACCACCTTCATAGCCACTCTTTGTCACAAATTTAAAAGCTATTTTATAAACTTTAGTATCTTCAAATTCTGTTTTAAAAATATAATGAAAACTATCATTATTAGTTTCATATTGATTAAGATATATTTCTCCACTATCTTCAAGAGGTTTATCTATTTCTGGATCTATCGCATTTTCATCATATAATTGAAAACGATAAGAATGAATAAACTCATTTAAACTTGAATCAATATTAAAATGTCCACTTAATTCCAAAGTAGAAAAATAATAAATTCTAGTAGAATTATTATTATTTAAAGTATTAGATTTTGAAGAATCAATCCCTAAATATGGAATTGTATATATTATTGGGTTAATTGGTTTTATTACACAAACAGTAGACCATTCAGAAAAATCACTAGCATTATTATTTAACCATTCTTGTTGTCTTGATATATATTCTTTTGTACATTGAATACGACTAAAACGTAATTGCACTTTATATATAGTACCTGGATTCCATCCATTTTTAATATCTTTATTTTTAATTTCTACATAATATAAATTTGTTTTAGTTGTATCTGTTTGTATCTTAGCATTTAAAATAATTCCTGTTCTACGTAATCTTAATTCAGTTAACCCTGTTGTTTCATCATCTTCAGTATTAACAGCATTTTCACCTGTTTTTTGTTTTATAATAGAAATATGAACCCAACCAGCATCTTGAATTCCATTAAATTTAGAAAAATTAAAATATATTTTACAACCTTCTTGAGAATTAGTATCTGAAGGACTGTCTGCTAAAAAAGCTGGCATATGACTGTCAACAATAGGTGGATAAAGTATAGCCATATATACATACCTCCTTTTTTCTCCACATTTATTTCTTATATATTTTATTTTAATTTAAATATTATTAACTAAATTAGACCAAAGAAAAAAGGAGGAAGTCAAAAGACTTCCTCCAAGACTGCGGGACCGCTTACTCTATGACCGTCCTTAAGCTCGGTCGCCGCCTATATATCCGCTAATTGCTTTATTCTGTTCAAGCTGTTGTTTCATCCACTCTAAAGCTTCATCAACCCAACCACTAAAAATTTCAAATGAAACAAGAGCAACAATCCATGGAAATTGTTTTACAGCTAAATCATAAACATACCTAAGTTTAAGTTGTCCAGTACCTCCGCCTAAAACTTTTTCAGCTTCAACTACTGCTAATTTAAGCCATTGCTTAATATTAGCTATTTTTTTCTCTTTATCCAGCTTTAAAAAGTGATAGACCGAGATCCCGCATATAATAGCTAAAATAATTAAACCTAAAATTACTGATGTATTCATTTTGTTATCTCCTCTTCTTTTTCTTCTTGCTGTTGTGCCATTTGAACAGCTTTGCTACGCGCGGTTTGCTCTTTTACTTTGCGGAGAGTATCTTCTACATCTCTCCAAACATCTTTAGTTACAAAAAGTAAAGCTTCAAGCGGAAGCTCACTTTCATTACATAAATCAATAATTTGTTGTTTTAATTCTTCCATCCTTTTTATCTCCTTTTTTTATTTAATTTCCTGTAACAACATAATATTTATTAAGGGCTGTTCTAATAGCAGAATCTGAGTCATCAATATCTACAAGAATTTTTGCAGCTGCATAATTTTCAATTTCCTTAATAGCATCTGCATGAAATAATCCTTCATAATAAGTTCTATCTCCTTTTATAAATACCGCTCCAAAATGTGATCCATTAGCACGCACATCAAAAGCACCGCTATTGAAACCATGCCAACCCTTTTCTCCAAACCATTTTAATGCTAATGGAGTTGGAATTCTAGTATTTGTTGTTATAGTATTAGACACCCATCTATCATCTCCATCTTGATAACAAGCAATAAATGTATCATCTCCTCTATAAAAATATGAAACACCTATTTCTCCTTTTATATTAACTAAAAAAACTTTTTGATATTTTATATCTTTTTTATATTTTGATTGATCAGGTTTTATTACTTCACAATCTTCTTTTGTTCTATCTTTATCATCAGAATAATATAATCCATCTTCACTAATTTTCCAACCTCCAATAAAACCGTGCTCTGCCTCAATATTTCCTTTAAAAATACCATCTCCTTCATTATCAACAGCAAAACATTTCCCTATCCTTAATCCATTTGTTCCAAGATAAACTTGATTATTCCTTGTTCCTTCATCAAAAGTTAAAGTATTATAGTCTTCATCCATTAATATATCAAATTTTGATATTGGAGTAACTTTTAATTCATGTGTATTATAAGCAATATAAGAATATGAATAATTATTATATCCTCCAGAACCATCTCCTACTATATTACAGTTCACTCCTGGGCTAATAACATCTCCTTTTTTAACGCTAGTAACAGTATAATGTTTTCCAGTAGATACATCTATAACTTCATAACCAGTCATTTCATAAACTAATCCATTTTGATCATCTTCAGATTTAAGTAATAAAAATTTTTCTCCTTCATTATATCCTCTTTTAAATTTAGATGGTTTTTTAGCATTTTCTTCATATATTTCTAATGGATGTTTAGGAACATGTGCTTGACTTGTATCTCCATCAATAGTCCAATGATTCGCATTATTATTTAATTTTCCAATTTCAACTTTACCATTATTTGCAGAAGATATTCTAATTGAATTTCCAATAGATAATCCATTATTCCCTATATAAAAGCCTTCTACAAGAGATCCTAATGTAGAATGCCCACCAGAATATATTACTGGATTCCCATCTGTTTTTATCATAAATTTACTTTTTATTTTATTATCTTCATTATCTGGATCTGGATATTCTCCCACTATAGAAAATCCATCTTTACTTAAAAAGAATCCTGAATTTGTACTATCTATTTTAGTATGTTTACCAGAACATATAAATGCATCAGTATGTTTACTATCTCCAAGAATAATTTTAGGCGTTCCTTGTATATCTACTTTAAATAAACTTCCTATACTTAAACCATCTTTCCCTAAATAAAAACCATCTTTTTTACTTTCTTTATTATAATGAGCTCCAGAATAAATTCTTCCTCCAGTAGATCCAAGTACAATTGTACTAGTTTCAGAATCCATAAAAATACCTGATCCTGTATTATTTTCTCCCAAGCTTCCACTAATTAAACCAACATCTTCTACTGGTAATCCTGTTTCTTCATTTATATGTTTATGTTTAACAACTTTCCATCCAGACAAAGTAGAACCTAATTGTTCAAAATGAGCTTCTCCTGTTAAATGATTATTTTCTGCTTTTGCATAAACTATAAATCCTGTTCCAATACTTAATCCATCATGACTAAGATAAAAACCTTCATTACCAGCTTTTATGCTTTTATGATCTCCAGAATAAATTTTTCCTTGGTCAGCTTGTGCAAAATGAATAAATGGAGAAGATACAATTTCTCCTTGTTCATTTCTTTCTTCAGTAAATTTAATTAACATACCTTTTCTTTCATACCCGCCTACTTTTGAATCTTCTATTTTATCATATTTAGTAGGCTTACCCTGTCCGCTTGCTGGACATTCATTAGGAGAAAAATAATTTGCATTATATATTAATCCCATATTATTACTAGGATCAATTATCATTTGACCATTATTATTTTTACCTAAAATAGCAGAACCATCTTCCGCATTTAAAAAGAAACTTGTATCTCCATGTGAAAATCCATGTAATCCAATACGAGGAGGTTCATATCCTAAAGTATTTGATTTCTTATTATCTTCTCTAAGACCCATTACGACACCAGTAAAATAACCACCTTCTTTTTTACCAGCGCCCATAATAGGAGCCATTATATATCGACCACCATCTTCATCTATATATAATCTATTACCATCCCATTGATTAATATATCCTAATCCTGTAGTATTAGTATGCATTAAAATAGGTTTAATATGTATAGATTCAGTATTAATACCTTCATCAGATAATAATGTCTCATAAGTTCTTTTTCTTAATCTATGTTCTTCAAGATATTCATAAAATATATCTTGATATTTTTCATCTTCCATATAAGAACCTAATTCTGTATAAATATATTTAATAGCATTTAATACCTGGTCAATAAAATTACATTTATAATCACTAATACTATATAATCTTTTTGATGAATCACTTGGAATTATATTTTCAGGAGGAGTTATAACTTCTCTTAAAAAATTAATTTTATCTTTAAAATTATCTATAAAAAAAGTGTCAATCTCAGGAGGAGGATCATCTATATCTGAATCTAAATAAAAATTACTTCGATCTTCTTTTGCTTTTAACTTTTTTACAAGAGGTAACTCATAAGGTTGATCTTCTTTTTCTTTTTCATAAACAAAATTTCCTTGTATTTTTTCTATATCATTAATCCAAATTCCATCTAAAATATGTTTAAAATTATATAAATGATTAAAAGCTGCTTGATAATATTTAATAGTAGTATTGTTATTTTCTGGTTTAACTAATTCTTGATAACATTTATTATAATTTATTACTTCTGTATCCCATAGTATTGAATAAAATTGTAATTGCTCAATAATAGATTTTTGTTTTTTACCTGCGGGAACCATATTTGTATTAGGAGATAATTTATCATTAATATAACTAGCAGTACCTGGATCATATCCATATAAAGGAATTAAATTTTCTAATGTATCATCAGAATGTACGCCTAAAAAATATAATGCGATGCGAGCTGAAATTATTTTATTTTTCATTTCAGAAAAATTCTCACCATATATATTTTTTATATCATCTGAATTCAATCCTTGTGAAATACAAAAATTTTCTATTCCATTTAAAAGATTTAATATTTTATCTAAAATTAATAAACCTCGATTTATATATTCTAAAAAAGATTGACTTCTTTTTTCAGTCTTATTTTGATCAAGTAAATAATTATTAACCCACTCATCATAATTATACCATTCATTATATAAGCTATTAATATATTGTCTATTACCATTAATACTTATTTCATATGGAGAATGAGCTTCTTCATCATAAAAATATTTATAATCTTTAATTCCACTTTTATTTTCATATTCTTTACGATAATAATGCCCATTTTCTGCTTCTTTAAAAGTTCCAATATACCATGCTCTTTTCTTTTCAGCATTTTCAATTTGCGTTTTTAATTTTGCAATTTCTGCCAGAATAGGATTTCTAGAAGCCATATCCCATGTATATTCTACTCGAATATAATTAAATCCAACTCCTGTTTCAAATCTAGATTTAGGATTAATTGCAGCATACTTTCCTATATAATTACCATCTTTATCTTTACCTTCAGAAGTTTTATCAATAGATAAATTTTCATTAGAACAAGTCCATATATAATTATATTCTTGAGTAAATCCTTCTATATGAGTTTGTAATCCTTCTATATCATTTTCACAAACAAAATTATATTGATTATTGAATGAAGCATTATCTTCTATATAAATTTTTTCTTGATCATACTCTGGATTTCTTCCATCCATATTATACAATACTTCATCAAAACCACCTCTTAAAGTAGGAAGCATACGAGGATTAGGATTACTTTTAGTATCAAAATCATATTCCTTTAAAAAAGTAACTTCAATAGGATAATAAGCACGAACAATTTGCTGATTACTAATACCTTTCGTTGCATTTTCATCAGTAACAGTAATTTCACATTGAACAATAGTCCAAGGTATCTCGTCCTTAGGTTTTGTCCAATTTGAATCTGGAGATTTTAATTTTTTAAAACGACATGTTTCTGATGTACTATTTTCAATAGTAAAACAATTTTTCTTTTTAATATCTTTATCATCATATATACTCCATGATCTAGTTACTGTTTTATAACTCTGAATGCCATTTTCCCAAAGAGCCACCTCTAATAAAAGTCCTTCATCAGGTAATGGTTCTAAAAAACCAGTATCTTGATTATGATAATACCATCCTACTTTACTTGTAGAAGTAGATCCTTTCTCTTTATTAACCCATACCATATGAAGTTTTCGACAAATATTACCATCCATTTCTCCATATGCTGCACTTTCTTTATCAGGACTATACTTATACTTAATTATTGCAGTATATTTAGAACCATTTGTACCACCTTCTCCATCTTTTATAAATTTAGGATAAGCAGTTTGAACTATAGAATTACCATCATATTTAACTTCTAATTTAATATTATTATTATTAGCTTTTTCTTTATTATATTGTTGAGCTATATTATAATTAATTTGTTCAATATTCTCTAAAATATAATAAGACTGCCCATTTTCATCAATCCATGTACTTGCACTACTAGCATCTGTAAGTTCAATTAAAGATTTTTTAGGAATATACCATTTACAATAAACATAATTATATTCATTTTCAGATAATTCATATCCATCTGGTTTAAAAATTTGATAAGAAAAAGGTTTTGTTGATGAAATTCTAGAACTAATAGGTCCATCATAATCACTGACCATAGGAGAATCTCCATCTGAATTATACTTATATAATACATCTCCATTAACTATTTTTAAAGTATAACCTACTTCTTTTCTAGTCGTTATTAAAATTAATCTAGAACCTAAATTAACTTTAGTATTATTTGCAGCATTTTTATAAAAAGTGCAATATACTGTATTACTCATATCTAAAATTTTACAAGGATAGCTAATTATTGTTTCATAAGTATATAATTTAATATCATCTTTAGGATTTGAACTTATACTTATTGTTCTATCACTAATATAACTAAGAGGTTTAGTTACAGTATAAAAAATATCTTCATCAATAGCATTATTACTTTTATCAAATCTTTTCCATACAATATCATAGCCAAAATTATCTTTATCTTTATCAAATATTTTTTCATCAGTTTCAATTCTAGCAACCAAATCTACATTCCCAATATTTTCAGCAAAAATATTAGAACCAGTAACAGTTGATAAAGATAAACTAATTCTAGAATCTAAATTTTTTAAAGATATATCATCAAAAACAATAACAGTTTCTTGATTATTATCAGATTTAGTTACAGTTCTAGTTAATATACATCTATATCTAGCCTCAACAGCAACATCTGAAGGTTTTACTTCTAAAAAATATTTATCTTTAATATATTGTTTTTCATTAGTTTTTTCATTAAGACATTTCCAACCAATATTACTAATGCCATCTATTTTAAGATAATCTTCACTATTAGTTTCAATAGAATAATCTTCAACAAACCAATAACAGTCCCAACCCTTTAAATTTGTTTCTTTACTATTTATTTTTAAAATAGGTGTCAATATTTTTTTAGTAGCATATCCTCCAGATAAAAAATAATTTCCATCAGAAGAAACTAATTTAAGATATCGTCCATTTCTTTTTTCTTCTGGTATTTCATCTATTATTTTTAAAGAAATATCTTTA
>Ga0247611_10006111_pt1 | contig 15588 bp, 14 predicted proteins | sample 177DNAGHGhighgp2_FD_192422 | JGI IMG/M metagenome (GOLD analysis project Ga0247611, IMG submission 192422) | Sheep rumen microbial communities from Palmerston North, Manawatu-Wanganui, New Zealand - 1770 DNA GHGhigh gp2 | ecosystem: Host-associated > Mammals > Digestive system > Stomach > Rumen...
CTTTAACTATTTGGTTTTGTGTCATTTTAAGTGTTTTTTATATACCAATCTTTCGTTTGTTTGAATTTGCAAAGATACAAAATATTATTTACTTAGATGGATTTATTTATGAACTGCCAACTGGTATAAGTTTTTTTATTACCGTCCAGGGGTCTCCGTCCTTCCTCCGGTCACCTCCTGCCCCGCCCCACGAAACCGCCACAAGTCGAGCCGCCGCCCACGCCCCAACGCCTTGCGCCAGCCTGGCCGAAAGCGCACACAGCATTCTCCGCCTGATGCGCTGATGGAGCATAGTTATTTGATACCATAAAACAAAGAACAATAGAACAGGTATAGACGAACCAATGAGGAACAGGCGGAGCTGGAGCATGTCTATCGACTACTTGATAACGCTCGTTGGTCTTGCGGCGATGTTCGAAGTGGGTGTAGTAGTGGCTCTGGACCTCTGATTTGTACTCCTCGCAGTGCGGCTTTCTGTTTTTTTCATTCTCCGTTTTTGCTTTTTTTTGCGCAAAAATGTGTCAAGTCATTTCCGCCCGAGACAAATTGGCGATGCCTTTTCCCAAAAAGCCGACGCGCCGGAGGCGGGCTGAAATTTTATCGTATAGCCCAAATTATTTTCATTATAAAAAATAGTAATTGCCTTTTTTTTTGTACCTTTGCAAAATTAAATGTGTCTCGCCTGAAAAGCAGACGTCTCATCTAGGCATGGCTGATGGTGCTAACACTCAGCCCGATAGCACAGGCCAAGGCCTACGGGACCCCGAAAGGACAGTTTTTTTTGACAGACATTTTTTATAGACTAAAATAATATCGAATATGCGAAAAGTACTACTCCTGGCCGCCCTGCTCCTGGCCATCCCCGCCATGGGACAGAAAGTGCAACTGGCCAACAACGGCAAATGCGACGCCACGTCGCAAGTGAAACTAATGCAAGAGAAACGGACCAAGTCAGCAAGTGAGGAGATACGCCTGATTGCCAAAGTGTCCGACCGCTACGATGCAAAGGCCATGAGGACCAAGGGCATCGTCACCGGTGCCAAGGCCGGCGACATTGTCACCCTCCGGCTTCCGATTGAGAAGTTGCCCATGGTTGACAACTGCGCCGAAATACTACAGTACAGCGTTTCGCACCCCGTCTTCCCCAACATGGACCGCACCCGCCGCGACACCCGCACCGACAGCGTCCAGTCTGGACTGGGACTGCCCCAGGCCTATACGGGCAAGAACGTCATTATCGGCATCACCGACTGGGGCTTCGACTACGGCAACCCCAACTATAACGCCAAGGGAGCGGACAACTTCCGCCTGCTGCAGGCATGGGACCAGTTCAAACTGAGCGGCCCGGCACCCGAAGGGTTTGACTATGGCACCGTCCACACCAACCGCCACGAGCTCATTGAAAACAAGTGCGACACCGCCGGCCTGTACGGCTATGCCACCCACGGCACCCACGTGGCCGGCATCAGCGCCGGACGCGGTATCGACGGCCACTACACCGGCCAAGCGCCCGATGCCAACCTGCTTTTTGCCTCCTTCAAGCTCGACCTGGCCTCGTGGATGGACGCAGTGCAATGGATGAAAAATGTGGCCCAGCAGGAAGGCAAGCGCCTGGTGGTGAACAACAGCTGGGGCATGTACACCCTTGGACCCATCGACGGCACCTCGCTGGCCAGCCAGGCCATTAACAACTGGAGCGACAGCGGCATTGTGTTCGTTGTCAGCGGTGGCAACTGCGGCGACGACCATTTCCACCTCTCCAAGAACTTTTCCAACGGCACCACCGACACGCTCCGTTCGCGCGCTGCCTATTACAATTACCATGAGAACGGACAGAACATCACCTTCTGGGGCGAGCCCAATAAGTCGTTCCGCATTTCCTTTGCCATGGTCAACGGCGACGACTCGGTTTGTTTCCGCTGGGTGAACACGGCCGACGGCTCGTTCTACCTGGACAGCGCACTGACCCACAACGGCGAAGACCTAAGTTTCAGAATCACCGTGGAGCAGTCCAACATATTCAACCACCGCCCCCACATTCTGCTCAATGTCGACAAGAATCCCCGCTACAGTATTGACATTGCCGTTACGGCAGAGGACGGCACAGTGCACGTATGGAACCTGGCCAGCCTGGACAACGGGGCCGGCAACATGGGCGCAGAATTCAACCGCGGCACCTCGCTCAACTACACTATGGGCGACAACCTCTACGGCGTTGGCGAACCGGCCTGCGCCGACAAATGCATCGCCGTGGCCGCCCACAATGCCGACGGCGCCCTTAGCACGGGCGTGCATGCCACCTTCTCCAGCCAGGGTCCCATTATCGACGGCCGCCACAAGCCCGAAATTTCGGCTCCGGGCGTGAACGTTATATCTTCTATCAACCATTACACCCAGGAGCACTACACGGCCGTAATGACCTACACTTTTGCCAATCGTGAATATATCTGGGCCAGCATGTCCGGCACTTCCATGTCGGGTCCGGCCGTTACGGGCATCGTGGCACTGATGCTCCAGGCCGACTCGACCCTGACCCCGGCAGAAATAAAAGACTACCTGTGCCGCAGCGCTCGCAACGACGACAAGACGGGTCCGCTGCACGAGCGCGACAGCATCAGCAACATCTGGGGCTGGGGCAAAGCTGACGCCCTGGCTGCCATAAACGAGGTGTTGGCCCATGTGGACATTCGGCAGGCCGATATATCTTGGTTCGAGAAGTCGCTCCAGCTCTATCCCAATCCTGCCAGCGACAGGGTCACCGTACTCACCGGCCGCAACACTCCCGAAACGGTCACTATATACAATATGAACGGCAGCGTGGTGAAGACGCAGCAGGTGACGCTGGAGGGGAGTATGGACGTTTCGACACTTCCCCACGGGGTCTACGTGGTCAAATGCGGAGCCCGCACAGCCCGACTGGTCCACTAGCACTTACGCCAATACTCACCACACGACTCTCACTAAACTGACCGAAACATGTTGAAGATATTCCGAACCGACATTTTCATGCAGGCCGTCATCATCCTGATTGTGTCTCTTGTCATGTGGATCGGGGTCTTTCTGCATCCGCAGCCCATTCCCATTGATGGCGGTGGGCCTCTCTTCTACTGGATTACGGGCTTTATGTCGCCGCGCATGGGGGCCATCGTTGCCTTTCTGCTGGTGATAGCGGAAGGGTTCATATTCAACGGCATCCTCTATAGGCACAAGATGATTACGCAGAACACGCTCATGCCCATGCTGTTCTATATCGTTGCCATGAGCCTTGGGTCGCCCACCCTCACGCCCATACTGATAGGGAGCCTGCTGCTGATATTGGCCATTGGGCAGTTGATGCTCACCACCACCCTGCTTTCGCTCACGTTGGACAAGATTTTTGGCGCAGCCGCCTTGGTCTCGTTGGCCACGTTGTTCTGTCCTTCCATGGCGGTGTTTTTCATACCGCTTGTCATTGACATGTTCACTTACAGCCTCTACGGCTGGCGAGACTGGGCTATGCTCATTTTGGGTCTGCTGGCTCCACTGATACTGGTAGAGACCATTTATTTTGTCACCGACGAGATTTTCTATCGCAACTATCTGCTCCTGTACGACCTTACCGACCTGCACTTCAGGGCCCACGGCAATTGGGTGAACTGGGCTGGGAGCATCCTCTTTGCCGTCATCTTGGTCGTTGGACTGGGGGCAGCAATGGTCAATAGCCAGAATAGGAATGTGAATTTTAAGAAAAACATCACGGCCATCCTAATCTTCACTATTGGCAGCATCTTTTTCTCGCTCTATTCCAGTTTGATACCCATTCCCACGCAGGCCTATGCCATACCATTCGCCTGCAGCACCACGTCTATCTTTATCGAGCCTAAACGCAAGGAGTTTGTGTCTAGTCTATTCTTCATATTCATCATTGTGTCCGGCATTGTCCTTAATTACATGTAAACCACATGCTGTTGTCTCAATATACCCCTGACCTTATCGAATGCGGCTGCGACGAAGCGGGACGCGGATGCTTGGCAGGTGCCGTCTTTGCGGCAGCAGTGGTGCTGCCCAAGGGGTATCGAAACGAGCGCCTCAACGATTCGAAGCAGCTCAGCGAGCACCAGCGTTACCAACTGCGCGAGGAGATTGAGCATGACGCCCTGGCCTGGGCGGTGGCATCGGTTTCGGCCAAGGAGATTGACGACACTAACATTCTGCGAGCCTCGATGCACGCCATGAATCTGGCCATAGAGCGGCTCACTCTTCGCCCCGAGTTGCTGCTCATCGACGGCAACCGATTCTATAACGAGGGGCTGATACCTTATTATACCATTGTCAAAGGCGATGGGAAATATCTGTCCATTGCCGCTGCATCTATCCTGGCCAAGACCTACCGCGACGACTATATGCGGGAACTCCACCGGCAATATCCACAATATGGCTGGGAGGGGAACAAAGGCTACCCGACGGCCGCACACTACGCCGCCCTGGCCCAGTTCGGCCCCTCGCCGGTACACCGTATGACTTTTAAACTAACGAAACTACCCCGACAGTGAACCCCGTTGACAAAATAAGAGAGCAGCGGCGTCAGAACACGCTGCAGGAGCTGGTGGCACGGCCCCACCGCAAACGTATTGTCCATTTGGACCATATTCGCAGCATCGGCATTGTCGCACATGGGCTTTCGGAAGAGGATAAAGTCACGCTGGGGCAGTTTACCAACGTAATGACCAACCGAGGCACTATCGTGCGCAAGATTGAGTTGCCCGCCAACGGAGAAAACCATTTGGACAAATTGGGGTTTCCGAAATCTGACTTCACGCAGCTCTTTACTACCTATCAGTACGACTTGATTATCGACATCACCCCTACCGGCGATATTTTCGGCCTTTACGTCACGCTCACTGCAGCGTCGAATCTGCGGGTGGGCTATTTGGACACCACTGTCCCCAGCAGCCGGCTTTCGGTGGATGCCTATGACTTTATCATCCGCGGTGAGGGTCCTTGCGACCTCACGCATTTCCTCACCGAAATCCTTAATTACCTTACTCAAATTAGAAAATAAAAAAGAAAAATACAAATGAAAAACCCATTTATTGGTACCGGTGTTGCATTGATAACACCTTTTAGGAAACAAGAAACGATTGATTTTAGCAAACTTGAGCCCCTCATTAACAATATAATAAGCAATGGCGTGGACTATATCGTCGCCCTCGGCACCACGAGCGAGGCCGCCACGATGACCGAGACCGAGCGCCGTGCCTTGCAGGATTTTATTATTGAGACGGTGGGCGGCCGCGTTCCCATCATGCTGGGGCTTGGCGGCAATAATACTTTGGCCGTGCGCGACACCATTGCCAACACTAATTTCGACGGTGTGAGCGGCATCCTTTCCGTTGCGCCCTATTACAATAAACCCAACCAGCGCGGTCTGGCACAGCATTTCAAGCAGATTGCCGAGGCATCGCCTGTGCCCGTGATAATATACAACGTGCCCGGACGCACCGGGGTGAACATTCAGGCCGAGACCACGCTGCAGCTGGCAGCGGAATGCCCCAACATTATCGGCATCAAAGAGGCTTCGGGAAACATCTCGCAGGTTATGCAGATTCTGCGTAATAAGCCTGAGAAATTCATGGTTATCTCTGGCGACGACTCGCTCACCTATCCTATGATGACCATGGGGGCATCGGGTGTCATTTCGGTGTTGGCCAATGCCCTTCCAAAAGAGATGTCGAGCATGGTGAAGTATGCCCTAAAGGGTGACGTGAAAAAGGCGCTGCCCCTGCACTTCCGTATGCTTCCGCTGATGAACGCTATTTTTGACGAGGGTAACCCCACCGGCATCAAGGCCTTGATGGAGATACAGGGCCAGATAGGCAATACCCTACGTATGCCACTGGTGAAGTCCAGCAAGCAGCTCTATAACAAGATTTCGGCTCTTTATGACGAATTTAACGCTTAAGGCCCGCGAAGTATTTGCCAACGACCGCTACGCGACGGACATAACCGGGGTGACCTTGGACATGGTGGAACCTCGACATGTCTGCTGCTCGCTGACTATCACGCCATCTCATCGCAATGCCATGGGGGCTGTGATGGGGGGCGTAATGTTCACACTGGCCGACTTGGCTTTTGCCGCAGCGGCCAATGCCGACTTAATAGAGAGCGGGGGAAATTTGGCTTGGGTCTCTTTGGGAAGCGAGATTCATTTCCTAGCACAACCCAAAGGCACCCTCCTCCTGGCCGAAGCCAGCTGCGTAAAGCAGGGCAGGACTACTTGCGTTTTTAGCATTAGCATAGAAGACGAACTGAATACTCCAGTTGCCATGGTGACAACCACTGGCATGAAAACTAATTAAGCCATATATGACAATCGAACAGATAAGACAGCCTGTTATTGACGAATACAATCTCTTCCTTGAGGAATATCGGAAGCGCACCCATAGTCATGTGCAACTCCTGGAGGAGGTGGTCGACTATCTCGGTCATTTTCCGGGGAAGCAGCTGAGGCCACTACTGGTACTTCTTTCTGCCAAAGCCTGCCAACATTTCTCGCCACTGCATGTGAAACTGGCCACTGCTGTGGAGCTACTGCACAATGCATCCCTGATGCACGACGACGTGGTAGACGAATCTGACTCGCGTAGGAATCATGACTCCGTTCGCCATCGCTGGAGTAATCAGGTGGCAGTCCTTTGTGGCGATTATTTTCTTTCGCAGGTTATGTCAATAATACAGGAGGTGGGCAATTCGAAGGCATCGACACTGCTTTCTCAGACAGTGGCTACGATGTGTCAGGGAGAATTGATGCAACTGGCCTCTATCCACAAAAAGGTCAAAGCCAGTTCGTACATTGACATTATCGGCAGTAAGACAGCTTCGCTGTTAGCCACTTGCTGCCAGTTTGGCGCATTGGCATCCTCCGAGGCTGAGGGCGATCCGTTTAGTCAAGCTTTATACGACTACGGCTACCATTATGGTATCGTTTTTCAGATTCGAGACGACATTAATGACTTCAATCAGGACCACGATGTGGCCCTACCCGACGATGTGTCACCTGTAAAACTGATCGAAGAACACACACTATTGGCACAAAAGGCCTTGACAGGCCTCCCCGACAGCCTAGCTCGAAGGACACTGCTCAGTATGTTGCTTCCCTCGGCACCTCAGCCAGTGTGCTGACACTATTATAACAATATTGATACAATAATTGTTAAAGAAAATATACAAAATAAAAACTAATACAGTAATCATTATGAAAAAAATCGTTCTCTCAATGGTTTTTATGGCCATCGCAACACTTGCCATGGCTCAGAATGCAACACTCCCTCAGAACATTACAATCAAGGCCTTGGACGGTACATCAGTGCAGACCTCTGCCCTCCAAAATGACGGCAAACCTATGATTATCAGTTTCTGGGCCACATGGTGCAAACCGTGCAACCGCGAGCTCAACACCATCAAAGAGGTTTACGAAGAATGGCAAGAGGAAACCGGAGTAAAACTGGTGGCTATCTCTATAGACGATGCCCGTAGCGCCAACCGAGTGAAGCCCCACGTCGATGGCAACGGTTGGGAATATGAAGTTTATCTTGACCAAAATCAGGACTTTAAACGTGCTATGAACGTTGTCAATGTGCCTCATACCTTTGTCATTAACGGCAAGGGGGAAATTGTTTGGCAACACACCTCATTTGTCGAAGGCAGCGAAGAGGAGCTGCTGGAAGTGGTCAAGAAAGCTGCCGCAGAGACAGCAGAATAATCAAAGCTAAACCTTCTAACCAATGAAAACCAAACAGAAACACCTGCCACTTTTGGCCTTGCTGCTTGCAACCCCATTTCTTGGCAACGCTCAGGGTATTCTAGGAGGACACGTCACGGGCAATATCCAACTCGATGGCCAGATATCCCATGCCGACTCCGTCATAGGTGCTGCCGATGTGCCGGAGAAGCTACTTATGAACGCACGTGCCGACATTCTCTATACGAACGGCAACTTCAGTGCCGGCCTACGTTTCGAAGCCTACCAAAATCCCATGCTGGGCTTCAACTCGAAGTATCAGGGGCAAGGCATTGCCAACTATTTTGCCGCATACAATGGCGACAAACTCAGTGTCACTATGGGTAATTTTTACGAACAGTTTGGCAGCGGCATGATACTCCGCGCCTATGAAGACCGCTACCTTGGGGTCGACAACTCTCTACTCGGCCTCAACGTCACCCTCCGTCCGATAGAGGGTGTGACACTGAAAGCCCTGGCCGGAAAACAGCGCTATTATTGGGAGTACGGCAATGGTATCGTCCGTGGCATCGACGGAGAAGTCAATTTCAACAGCATTATCAAATCTATGGCTGAGAGTAAGTTCCGTCTCACCATGGGTGCCGGATTTGTAAGCAAGTATGAACCTGACCAAACTATTTCATACACGGGCAATTCGGCTTTCCGACTCAAACTGCCCTTAAATGTGGGTGCTGGCGCCATCCGTGCCGACATTAATTACGGAAACTGGTCCCTTCAAGCCGAATATGCCCATAAGGGACAGGACCCCAGCATTATGAACGAGTTCATCTACCGTGAAGGGGATGCCCTAATGCTCAACGCTACCTATTCTCAAAAAGGCTTCAGCGCCAACCTTCAGGCCAAACGAGTTGACAACATGAGTTTTAAGTCGGTCCGCACTGAGAGTGGTGAGATGTTGTATATCAACTATATACCCGCTATTACCAAACAGCACACCTATGCTTTCCTTAGCATGTATCCCTATGCCACCCAGACCACTGGTGAGATGGGGCTACAGGCAGATGTAATGTATAAAATAAAGAAAGAGACACTCTTGGGTGGGAAATATGGTACAGATATTCACCTAAACGGCGCTATCATCACCGGCATCGACACCAACCGCATTGGGGGTGATGGCACCCTCGGTTACACCTCCGACTGGTTCAAAACAGGTGACCTATACTATGCCGATGCCTCTCTCGAAGTGGCTAAAAAGCTCAGTTCGAAACTAAAACTTACCTGCACCTATGGCTATCAGATTTTTAACCCTATAGTAGAAGGACACGAGGGCAATCTTCACCACAACCACATATTGGTTGGCGACCTCACGTGGAAAATTGACAAGAAAAATGTCCTCCGCTTTGAGGCTGAATGGATGGGAAGCGACAGTAAGTACGACAAGAATAATGACGACAAGCGTTGTGGCGACTGGATCATGGGGCTGGTTGAGTACAATTTCACTAGTGCTTGGTTCGTCTCTGTTAGCGACCAGTATGCCTATCGCGACGGAGTTGGCAATTACTACAACATCAGCGTAGGCTATAACCACGGTGCCACCCGACTGCAACTGGGCTACGGCAAACAGCGCGAAGGTCTACTCTGCATCGGTGGGGTCTGCCGTCAGGTGCCTGCTAGCAACGGCCTTACCTTCAGCCTAACCACATCGTTCTAAGTATTTTGTAGAAATAATAATTAAGAATTACCCCAAATGAAAACATTTAAAATATTATCTTTCTTTATTGCGAGCCTGTTCCTACTTGCATCCTGTGACAAAATAGAGAGCGACGAGAATGGTAACTATGTCGTCTTCAGCGGTGCCACAGGAACATGGTACGACAGCGATGTCGAGCTTCCAGCCATTCAGAGGGCTATGGTGGAGAAATACACTGGTGTGCGCTGCACCAACTGTCCCGCTGCCGACAATGTCATCCACACCGCACTTGATAAATACGATGATAAACTAATAGCCATTGCCGTACATTCCGGGCGTTTCGGTGAGCCCCTCAACAACGAGGCTGACCTCCGTACAGAGGATGGCACTGCATGGTTTGAATACTTCGGAATTGTAAGCCAACCTGCCGCCATGGTCAACCGCGGACGCAGTGGAAACTCTTGGGACCTGTTTACCCCAACCAGTGGTTTCGACGACCGTATTGATGCCATTGTGAACCAAGATGCCAAGGTGTCCATGCAAATCATTTCGGCTGGCGAAGAAAACGGAAAATACAATGTCCAAATCTATCTGGACTACAAAGATGTAGTTTCTAGTGGCCAAACCCTCACCGTCTTGGTAACCGAAGACGACATTCATACCACCCAGCGCGGTCAGAACACTGAGTACACCGATTATGCTCAGAATCATGTGCTTCGTCAAGTTGTTACCGATACATGGGGGATGGAAGTGTCCTCTGACGGATTGCCAGGAACAAAAAGAATGGTCATGCTATCCTTTGAACTCCGCGAGGAATGCATCCCGCAGAACTGCCATTTAGTTGCATTTGTCTCTAATAAAGAAACGCGAGAAATTATTAATGCCGCCGAGTGCGTACTGCAATAGCTCAAGATGAACAAACGCATCCTTGGGCTGGCTATTCCCAACATAATAACCAATATCACCGTGCCCTTATTGGGCATGGTTGATATGGCTATCGTAGGACATCTCAGTACTGCGCACTTGGGTGCCATTGCTATCGGTACGCAAATATTCAACCTGATATACTGGAATTTCGGGTTTCTCCGCATGGGCACCAGTGGCTTCACCGCGCAGGCCTTCGGTGCCCAAGACATGCGTGAGGCTGTGCGCATCTTTGTCCGTGCCATCACCCTAGCAGTTTTCATCGCCTTCCTGCTAATTTTGCTGCAATGGCCCATCGCCAGTCTCTCAGAAATAATCTTCCGCGTCGACAGCGAACCTCGCATTTTGCAGCTTGCCCTATCCTACTTTTTTGTAAGGATATGGGCAGCCCCAGCCACATTGGGACTCTATGCTGTGAAAGGTTGGTTTATCGGCATGCAAAATTCCAAACTGCCCATGTGGATTGCCATCTTCCTCAATTTGGTCAACATTGGATGCAGCCTGCTTTTCGTGTTGGTTCTCCACTGGGATATTCGTGGGGTGGCTCTTGGCACCGTCATAGCCCAATACAGCGGTCTGGCCGTAGGTCTTTTTTTCTTAATTAAGAAATACGGTCATCTTTTCTCTCATTATATTCAAGAGCAGGGGTTCTCATTTCGGGAGAAGGTATTGCAGATATTCAGAGACGCGCTCCACTGGAATGAGATGCGCCGTTTTTTCAAAGTCAACGGCGACATCTTTCTTCGTACAGTCTGCCTGGCTGCAGTCTTCACCTTCATCACAGCTGCAAGCGGACGTATCAGTCCTCAAGTGTTAGCTATCGACGCCGTGCTCATGCAGTTCTTCACCCTCTTTAGCTACATGATGGACGGCTTTGCTTACGCAGGCGAATCGCTGGTTGGTCGCTACATTGGTGCAAAAGATCCCAAATCACTTCGACTCTCGGTTCGGCTTCTTCTGGCATGGGGATTGGGCCTCACCATTTTCTTTACCGCCATCTACGCCGTTGGGGGCGAAGGGTTTCTGCGTCTATTTACCGACAAACCCGACGTTATCGAAGGTGCAAAAGACTACATGTTTTGGACTCTCGTCATTCCCGTCTGCGGTTTCTCGGCGTTTCTCTTCGACGGCATTTTCGTGGGGGCCACTGCTACCAAGACCATGCGCAACTGCATGTTCATCGCATCGGCTTCCTTTTTTGCCATTTACTTCATCGGGAAGTATCTTTTCCTGACCCCATCCAGGCCAGACTACACCTATGTCTGGAACAATATCCTTTGGACCGCCTTCATGGTCTACCTAGCCCTCCGCGGCATTCTTCAGGCGGTTTCACTCAAAAAATCTGTATATATCCTTGCGTATTAATAATCTTTAAAATATATTAATGAAACATCTTTTTCAGACCATTTTATTCATCGGACTGCTGCTATGTGCCAACAGCGCATCTGCCGTCTATGTCGAACGTATGCCGGTCAATCAGATCCAGCCTAACGGCGACACAGTTCATTTTTTCGTAACTGGCGACGAATTCTACCACCGTTACCATGATGCCAACAACTACACTATAGTACAAAATCAGGCTGGCTACTGGGTATACGCCATGGCCACAAAAGGAGGCGACGTCGTACCCACAGAATACCCTGTAAACTCAATCAATCCAAGCCAGATAGGACTCATTCCCGGCATCAGTATCTCCGAAGAATCCTATCAACAGCGGCGACGACTTTGGGACATACCTGAACAATACCGCTCTACATTGCCTAAAACAAGCGGCCGCAACCACGGCGACTTTTGCAACCTAGTAATTTTCATACGCTTTGCCGACGACACTGTCTATACACGTTCTCTAGCATCTGTCGAACAAATGTTTAACGACTCCTCAAGAATTACTTCCAGTTCGGTATATAACTACTTCAAACGTGCCTCCTACAACAAAATATTCATCCGAACCTACTACGCACCCACCCCTGAGGGCAATACCATCCTCTCCTTCCAGTCCGATCATCCAAGAGCCTACTACATGCCCTACACCGAAAACAACCCCATAGGCTACACAAACTACGACGACCGCACCCAACGCGAGTTCGACCTTCTCGTCAGCGCCATCAACTGGATCAACGACTCCTCCCCTGTTCCCTCGTCCTACAACCTCGACTGCGACAACGATGGCAATATCGACAACGTTAATTTCGTCGTAAAAGGTTCCTACACCGGATGGAGCGACCTCCTTTGGCCACACAAATGGAACCTCTACAGCCACGAAGTCTATATCAACGGTAAACGCGTTAACACTTTCAACTTCGCACTCGAAGGTGCTGGTAGCGACTATTTTGGCTCCAGTACCTTCTGCCACGAAATGTTCCACTCTCTCAGTGCCCCCGACCTTTACCACTACAACACCTCCGACAACAGTGGCACCCCAGTCGGTTCGTGGGACCTTATGGCCACCAACTCCAAGCCTCCTCAACACTCCCTCGCATGGATAAAATATAAATATGGCAATTGGCTCGACAGCATTCCTACTATTACCACACCCGGTGTCTACACGCTCTATTCCGTAGGCGACTCCGTCCCAGGCACCATGGCGCTCAAGTTCCCCAGTTCCCATCCCGACCAGTACTACGTAGTCGAATATCGCGACAATACTGAAATCTTCGAAACCACTCTCCCTGGCAAAGGCCTCCTCATCTATCGTGTCGACACCCGTTTCGACGGCAATGCCGGATATGACGGTGCCGAAAACTTCAACGAGGTATGGATTTTCCGTCCCAACTCCTCCTCCGACGAAGAGAATGGCACTCTTCCCGAAGCCTATTTCACTCCTTCTCGCAACCGGACTGAATTCTCCCCTTCCACAAACCCCTTCCCCTATCTCTCCGATGGTACGCGCGACATGTCTTTCTGCATCTCCAACATTTCAACGCCTGGCAACACTTGCCATTTCCGCTACACCAACCGCACCACTCCTGCCAACCTCACCGAAGAGCGTATCACCTCACGTAGCGCCACCCTCTCATGGCTAGGCAACGGCCAAGCCTATCGGGTCTACTACCGACCACAGGGAAGCGACCAAGAATATATCACCAAGATTGTCCCCATACCCCATTTCACACTTGTCAACCTCGAACCCAACACCCAATACGAATGGACCGTTAGGGCACTTTTCGATGCCATCGACACTGCCAATTTTGCCGACAGCAGCAGCTTGCCCACCCTCTCAACCTTCCATACCGAACTCTGCAATAATCCCCAAACCGACACCGTCGGGTGGTACACTATTGAAACAAGCTGCAATCTGCCCTTTACCTACAACCAAAACTACAACTACTGCCAAATGCTCTACACCGCCGACGAACTACGTGGCGAAAAAGATATCAGCACCATCAGTTTCCACTACTCACACAAAACCGACCTCGAAAAAACAAACTGCACCATCTACCTAGGCAATACCACAATAGCTGCCTTCAACGACACACTCAGAGCCGTTCCCTCCAGCCAGCTCACGCCTGTCTATACCGGCACACTCCATTTTACCCTCGGTTGGAATGAAATCGTACTTGACAATTCTTTCCGCTACAACGGTACCGACAACCTCGTCATTGCCATCGACGACAACTCCGGCATTCCCAGCCGTTTGGGGAATAAATTCTACACCCACCCCACAAGTACCTATATGTCCTCCATCTACTACGACAATAACGCCAACCCAGGACCCGAACAAGACAGCATCGTTGGCGGCAAATCATGCTTTGCCTACCGCCTCAACATGAAATTCACCGGTTGTCCCAACAACGCCAACTATGTCTATGCTTGCATCATTTCCGACAACAATGCCCTTGGCACCGTCAGTGGCGAAGGCCTATACAACGCCAACCAAACTATCACTATCCACGCCTATCCCAAATATGGAAACACCTTTGTCCGCTGGAACGACAACAACACCGACAATCCCCGTCAGATTTTTCTCTCCTCCGACACACTTCTCATCGCCTACTTCCACTCGCCCGTATCTATCGACAACGTCGAGCAGGGCGGATATGTCGTTATGACCAAACAGCTCAGCATTTCAGTCAGCGGAGCCGAACAGCAACCCATTTGGGTTTTCGACGTCATGGGACGCCTTGTCGGCAGCGCCAATGCACATCACTCCAACCCCGTCACCTTCCCGCTTCCCTCTTCTGGCATCTATCTCCTCCGTGTTGGCAACAATAAGCCCACCAAGCTACTCGTCAGCGGCCTTTAAACAACAACTTTCAGTCATTCTATACCGTAAGCAGTTTGTACAAAGAACAATATTTAGAACACAAAAAAAACAGACTGACCAGACAATAAAATGCACTTAACCCATACGAGGGGGTATAACATCTCTAATCCGATGTTCTTCCCCCTCTTCCCTTTTTCTGTCGAAAGCTACTATATTTTGAATCAAAATATTAATTATCTCAAAAAAAAATGTATATTTGTAAAATTATTTTTCTCACAAGTTAAAAATTAATTAATTAATAATAAAATATTTACATAATGAAAACCACTCCGTATACCGACCTCCACATTTCGCTTGGAGCCAAGATGGCCGAATTTGCAGGCTACAACATGCCCATACAGTACACCGGCCTCGTTGAAGAACACAACAATGTCCGCAACAACGTAGGTGTCTTCGACGTCAGCCACATGGGCGAATTCCGCGCAAAAGGTCCCATCGCCAAGCACTTCATGCAGTATGTTACCACCAATAACATCGAAGACCTCTACGACGGCAAAGTCCAGTACACCTGCCTCCCCAACGGTCAGGGCGGCGTAGTCGACGACATGCTGGTCTACCGCGTCCACGACGACGAATATTTCATGGTGCCCAACGCTGCCAACATCGACAAAGACTGGGCTTGGATGAGCCAGATTGCCGACAAAATGGGCATGGAACTGGGTAAAGACTTCGTCAACGAGAGCGAGGAGTGGGCTCAGCTCGCCGTCCAAGGCCCCAACGCCCTCAAGGCTATGCAGAAACTCACATCTGCCAACGTCGTCGATATGGAATACTACACTTTCCAGATTATCGAATTTGCGGGTGTAAAGGACATCATCTTCTCCACCACTGGTTACACTGGAGCAGGCGGATGCGAAATCTACATCCCCAAGGCCCACGCCATCGACGTGTGGAACAAAGTGTTCGAAGCCGGTAAGGAATTCGGCATCATGCCCGCCGGTCTCGGATGCCGCGACACCCTCCGTCTGGAGAAAGGCTTCGCCCTCTATG
>Ga0247611_10006113_pt1 | contig 15582 bp, 11 predicted proteins | sample 177DNAGHGhighgp2_FD_192422 | JGI IMG/M metagenome (GOLD analysis project Ga0247611, IMG submission 192422) | Sheep rumen microbial communities from Palmerston North, Manawatu-Wanganui, New Zealand - 1770 DNA GHGhigh gp2 | ecosystem: Host-associated > Mammals > Digestive system > Stomach > Rumen...
ATGGGGTTTGGGGATGGGGGATTGGGGATTGGGGATTGGGGATTGGGCCCAATCCCCAATCCCCAATCCCCAATCCCCAATCCCCAATCCCCAATCCCCATTTTAAATGAATAGTTTTACAAAATTAATTTTATTTTATATATTATTGATTATACATACTTTTAATTAAATAATAGAAAATGTGAATTAATCTTAATTTTAAAAAATATAATCATGGTATTCCTTACTTAATCTTTAATTTAATCATCATTATCAGAATTATCTTTTTTGGCATATGGATCATCTTCATCTTCATCATCATCCTCATTTTTTGCAAAGGGATCATCATCTTCTTCATCATCTGGCTTTTCTTCTAAAGTTTTATTTGTTTCTTCTTTTTCAAGTTTTATAGTTATATTTGAAGCTTTTTCATTTTCTATTCTTTTTTTAACTTCTTCAAAGAATTCATTCTCGATATCCTTACCTAAATATTCATATAATGGAATTGTTTGATTAATTTGGACATTCCATAATTTTAATTCGTTTAATTTTATATTAAAATCTGGATTATCATATATATCTTTTGTCCATAATTCTGAAACTTTTAAATAATTTACTAAATTATTATGATTAGATTGTATTTTATTTTTTTTATCTTTTTCTTGTGATAATACTAATGTTGCAAATATTCTAATTGCATATGCAATATCCTTTTTACTTATGGGATCTTTTTTCTTATAATAATTATTTATTTCTTTAATTGAAGCATCACTTAATTTTTCTTGATATTTATCTAATTCACTTTTTATAATTTCATAAATTGTTTTTAAATAATAGTTAAAAATGTTAGATATCTTATTAACAGTCATTCCATCATTATTTTTGAACATTTGTATAAATTCAGGTTTAATAGAGTCTTTTAAATCTTTATCAATCAAAGCAGATATTTTATCTTCTTCTTTAATTTCACTCTCTTTATTTTTTTCTTTCCTTTTGCCATTTAAATATTTTAATAAAGTTACAAAATCATTAACCATATTTTTACTTAAATTAATATTATCTTTATTTTCTTCTGAAAATTGATATATTGAAACTTTATCATATATGGATAGATCAGAACAAGCATATCGCTCCTTAAATGAAGTAGTTAAATCAGTTAGTTGAACACTAAATACTTCATTATTATAAATATATTCAGTAATTTGTTCATTGAATAATTTTTTATTGCTTAATAATAGATCAGTCATATTTTCTTCTATTATATCATAATTAATTTCATATTCTTTATATGATTGACTATTCAAATTATAACTATCTAATATTTTTCTATAAGATGAATTAAATAATATATCAATAATTGACACTTTTTTTGGTAATTCTAGAGTAAATATATTTCTTTCATTAATTTGTTGAATATTAATTTTAATTTTACAATTATTATCAAATAATCCTTTTGATACTTTTATATCTAATAAAGGTTCTAACTTTTCATTTTGTAAGTTTATAAAATTCTTATAAATATCCTTATAAGTTATTCCAATGCTATTATTTTCATCTATGAAAAAATCTCCTAATTTATTGTCTATACTTAATTTAATATTGTTCTTATTTTTATCTTTTATATCATCTAAACTATTATAAAATTCTATAAATTTATCTATTATATCTTTATTATCTATATATATTTCAGTATCTTTTAATGCATTTTTCTCTGCAAACTCTCTTGATATTTTATTAAAATATTTTTCATTGATTAAGTTTAGCACATTATTAAATAAATATAAATGATCTAATGAATATTTATTTTTATCCTTTTTATTTTTATTTTCTAAGTATCTTTGTAATACTGGGTATTTATCTTTATACATTCTATTTAATTTTTCATTTAAATAATCTTCATTTAAATAATCTGTATAATAAAAATATTCATAAAATGGATATTCTTCAATTTTATAGTCACTTTTTGAATACTTTTCTTTTAATAAATTAATAAGAGATGCTTTATCATTTTCTTTTTCTTTCTGATTTGAATCAGTCTTATAGCCTTCTTCTTTATATTTTTTAATTATTTCTTGAATCTTTGACTCTAAATTAGTTTCTAAATTAATGAGTTTATCATATTTATCAATATTTTTTTCTTTATTTAATATAGGGAATAACTCTATAAATAAATAATTCATAAATTCTTCAATTTCTAATATATTTTCATCTGCTAATTCTTTTTGGATTAAAAACCAACATGAATTTAAAGTCTCAGCCCAATCCATTTCTTTGGGTAAATATTGATCAAACTCTTTTTTATCAGTGATCATTCTTGCGAAGAATAAATTTACATATAAAATATAATTTAAAATTCTATAAGAAATTTGGCTTAAATTTCTTACTAATTTCATATCATTTAAAAAATTATTTTTATCACCTTTATATACACCTTTTTCATCATTAAAAGATTTATATATTTCTTTCTTAAATTTTTCAAGTGTCATATAATTTATTTCTTTTATAATATTTTTATCAATTTTGTTTATTTTTTCATCTTCTTTAAATATTCTATAATATTTATCTCTTTTCACTATAAATATTATATCATTATCTTTTTTTTTTGAACCAACATTTTTTTTGCAATATGGACATTTCATGTTTAATTGTTCTTTTCCTGGGAAACCAGAAGGAACTGAATGATAATACTTTTCATTACATAAGCAAACATAGCAACCTTCATTTGGCTTTGATTTAAAATGATTTATTACATCAGAATAAGCTTTAATAAATTTAGTATCATTACCTGGATATAATTTATCTTTCAAAAAACTGAGATTTTTACTGTCATATAGAGGATAATAAATACCACTTTCTTTTTTATAATATAATTCATTTAAGCAAAAACGATATCCAAATAAAATAGGCTTAATAGTTTTTGAAAAGATATTATAATTTTTTTTAATATCAATATATTTTTCTGGATTATAAAATAATGAAATTGCTTTAAATAATAATAATAATTTTTCACTATTAAATATTGGCTCACAAATATTTTTATAAAAATCGCTATTTCCTTCAGAATTATCTATTTGAAAATTTGATAAAATTGAATTATATGATACAACATAAAAATTATCTACACCATATTCTTCTATATCAAAATTATCTTGTTTAATTTTATTTTTAAAATCAGCATTTTTAAATTTTTCAAATGTTTTATATGAATCCTCATAATAGTCATCTTTTAATGTTTTTATTTTATAATCTATTTTATATATATTAATTAATTCATTAGATTCGACCATTTCATTATAATCAATATAATCTTCTAATTTAAATTTTTGAATATTTTCTTGATTAATAAATGCATCTATTTTATAACTATTATAAAGCACTTTATAAATATAAATACGGATCATTTTAGATATTGAATTTATATTGACTAGTTTTACTTCTTTATCATTTATTATTTTAATACTTCCATTAAATACATCAATTATTTTTTTTGTGTTTTTACATTTAGGCTTTTCATCATTAAACATTTTAATAAACATATAAACATAAACTTTAATATAACCTAAGCAAAATAATTTAGAACACTCTTTCAATTTTTTATCTAAAAATTTTTGTTTAAGAATATAATTATCTAAAAATTGAATACATTCTTTTAAAATTTCAAGAGGTTCATCTTCTATGTTTATTTGAACCTTTTTACTATTTAAAACATTTTTTAAATATATTAAAGAATTTTTCTCAAAAAAATATAATAATGTTTCTATTAATATAAAATTATTCCCATTTAACTTTTCTTCTATAAGCTTAATTATAAAATCTTCTCCATTTAATATTTTATTCATATTATCTTTAAATTTATTATCAGTTTTAACATAATTGTCTAATAAAATTTGGAATATATCATTTGATTTCTTAATCATTTCATTTTCCTCTAATATTTTTTCTAAAACCTCATTACGATAATTGTCATCTGATATTTTTTTAATTTCTTTGAAAAATATATATCTTAAACTATCATAAAAAATTTTATCTTTTCCAACTTTTTCCCCATATTTCTTTATTATTTCATAAAATTGTTTAAAATTATTAATAAGTTCTTCACTTAATTTAAATGAATCATAATTTGTATCATTAAAATATTTTTGTATAATTAAAGCATTTTCTCTTAAAAGTTCTTTAATATCTTTTACTTTTGAAATATCCATACCTTTCCTAAATATTTCAATTATTTGAATTAATTCATCTATAATAAACATTTCAATTAAAGAGATATTTAATTCATTATTTAATTTTTGTAAAATTTTATTTATTTCAGTTAATTTATAAGAATAATAATAAATATCTATTTCATCATTTCTTCTTTTGAAATTTTTCGTTAATTTTACATCATCTGATGTTATACAATAGCATATGCTTGCCAATAATATATAAAAGCATTCATTTACTTCTTTTGTTTGCATTTTTTTTTCATCAACAATATATTTTATATTCTTTTCTTTAAATATTAATTCTTCTATCTTTTTTAATAAATTATCTTTATTATTATTAAAAATTATCATGGCATTGTCAATTATTTGTAATATATTTAAAATATAATTTATATTTGATTCAATCCACATTATTTTTATAAATAAAATATTATAATTATTTCCTTTATTATTTTTTATTATAGTCTTTTCGTCATTAAATCTCAATTTCAATAATATTTCTATTAATTTGTGATATATATCATCTTTACTATAAATATCTTTATTCTTATATTTTCCCAAGTAATATGTGATATAATCTTTAAAAATTAATTCATGTTTATCTGCTATTTTAGTAATAATATCAGAAGCAAATTTATGATTTTTAGATATTTCTTCCAATATATTGCTTAATAAAGAATCTTCTTTTTCATAAAATTCTTTTATTTTATCATCATCTTTTTTTGATAATTCTCTTAATTTTTTTTCATTATTAAAATAGTTTATTGTGATATTTTTATTTATATAATTTGAAATTTTGACATAAAAGTTATATAAACCTGGAATATTATAATTATACAAAAATTTAGAATCATAACTATCTTTTTCTTCTATATTATCTAAATATTTTATTATTATTTCTTCAATTTGATTTTTTTTTATATCTTTAAAGTCATTTTTTATATTTTCATATAAAGTTGTGAATATATTATTATCTTCTAATATTTCAAATACCTTTTTTAAATATTCATTATATACATTTTCTTTTATAAAATCAATTAAACAAGATGCAATATCAAGAGTATATTTGGTAATATAATTATCATCATACATTTTTTTAATTATTTCTCCACAATTTGTTTCTTCATCATTATCCTTGTCAATTAATTTATATGCTATTTCTTCTATTTTTCTTTGAATTGAATCGTTTTCATCAATAAAATTTTTTATATTATTAAAGTAATCATTATTATCATTGTTTAAATCTCTGTCACTCAATTCTTTGCTTATAAAATTATTTAATGCTCTAATAAATTCTTCATCTAACTTTAAATCTTCTTTTTTTTCTTCTAAAATATCTTTAATATTTTTTGTTAATAAATCATTTAATCTTATATTATTACCATTTAAATTATCAATAAATATTTGATTAATAGAAGGATTTATATCAGGCAATGCATATATTTTTTCATCCTTTTTTCCACTGAAATTCCTATTTATATGTATTATAAATATATAAATATAATGATCATCTTTTTTGTCTTTGAAATTATTTAATATAAAATTACTTATAAATTTTATATTTTTTGAATTTGATTGCTGGAAATGAATGCATATATAATATTCTTTTTCTAATACATTATATTTATTTTTTTTTTGTATATCCTCTATTAAATTTTTCAATCCATCTTCACTTTTTATTTCTGAAACCATAAATCTCGTACTTTTATTTTGCCCTTCAATTACATTAGTTATACTAGTAAAAGTATATATAATTGAAATTTTATACCTTGAATCCTCTTCTTTATCTTTATATTCTTGCTTTATATATTCTCTAAAATTATAAATTCTTTTAGAATCATTATATTTAATTTTAATTTTATTATTTTTTGGCAAAATACAAATGATATCTTGTGGCAAAATCTTATAAATTCTATCTATTACTTTATCTTTTAATGCATTTTCATCAATACTTTCCTCCTTTTCATCTTCATTATCTATTTCATTATTTTTATTTTTTGATTCTTTGCTAAAATAATAAATTAATCCTTGAATATCTTCATTTCCGCAATTAATCAATAAATCTTTGAGTGAATAATTCATTTTTTTATATTTTTTGATAATTTTTTTGAATCTAAGTTCTTCAATTAAACTATTAGCTATTGGTTCTAATCTCTTATCTAATAATTTATCAAAAGATAAGATCATTTTTTCAAGCCTATTTAAAAATGCTAATTCACATTTATTTACATATTTTTTATCAACTAAAATTATAATTCTAAATCTATCATTAACTAAAGTTAATTGTTCATTATCATTTTCTAAGCATATTCTTATGAATTTCTTTTCATCTTTTATGATATAATTTCTATTATATAAATCGAATAAAAATGGATGAATTTGATTTAAATTTTCTAATACAATTATTTTATCTAATCTTGCATCATCTTGAATTTCATTTATTTTCTTAATTCTATACTCTTTATTAATATCATCAACAAAAGGGCTTCCATCATATAATCTTATTTCTTTGAATGGATTTTGTAACTTTATATTTTGATATATTAATGTTGTTAAAGATGATTTTACTTGCAATAATAAATATCGGCCATTGATATCCTTAATATTTTCATTAATGCATTTATTTAAATTATAATTTTTAATTTCTGTATCATTTATCTTTAAATTACTATTTGGATCTTTTTTAAATTGTAAATTATATATTTCTTTGAACAAAAATACTGAACTCATTTTAAATGGCATGTTTCCTTCAATTCCGTAATCTTCAATAATTTTTTTGAAAGTAATAAACTTTTCTCTGATATCATCTAAAGATGATTTATAATCTATATCAATTTCATAATCAATACCTCCAAAATTTCTCTCGATATATTTTACTTTTATAGGGACTTTCTCAGTATTATCAATGTCTAGAAATTTTCCAGATCTAAGACTATTCCTTTAATTAAATTATAAAAATCACGATTTCCATGAAAATCTTTTTTTATTTTATCCTCTTTTTTTAATAGAGCTATAAATTCTTTTTCTTTTTTAATAGATTCAAATTGTCTTTTTTCTCTTTCCTCATTTGGTGATGTTTCATTTTCTTTTGTTTTAGAATTCAATTGTTTTTTTTGCATTTGATCATTTTGTGTTAATATTTCCGATTCTGATTCTGACATATCTTTATTACTTTCATTTTTCTTAGTATTATCTTCAATATCAATATTGGCACTAACTAAACTTTCTTGTGTATTAATATTAGTAGGATTTTCCATTGATAGTAGGGTATTATTAGTTTGCATTTCTGTTGATAATGGGGTAATATTAGTAAGTTTTTCTGTTGATATTGGGGGAGTATTAGTAAGTTTTTCAGTTGCTGACATTTTGGCTTTTTCACTTTTATATTTTTTATATACTACTAATTCTTTAATAAATTGTAATTCTTCCTTGTAATAAAAATAAGTGTTAGAAAGTATTTCAAATATTGGATCTTTTATCAATTTTTCTGAAATACTTTCAACAATATTATTAGAAGTTTCAATTATTTCATCTAATCTTTGGTCTAAATCTGGAACTGATAAAACTAAAGCTCTATTTATTTTTGCAGCATCTAATGAATAATTACTAATGCCAACAAAACTTATACCTTTTCTTTTTTCTTTATATTCAAGTTTAGAATGTAATACTTTAAGTGGATTTTTTTTAGATCTTTCAGCTAATCCCAATTCATCAAATAATACCATAATTATTGGTAATTCATCATTTTCTTTTAATTCGTCATTTTTATTTGAGTCTTCATTTTTCTTTAATTCCTCATTTTTATTTGAGTCTTCATTTTTCTTTAATTCCTTATTTGTATTTAATCCCTCATTTTTATTTATTACCTCATCTTCTTTTAATTCTAAAATTTTTTTTTCATTCTCATTTTTTTCTAATTCAACCTTTTTTTCTGATTCCTCATTTCCCTTTGGAACATTTTTTTTATATCTTCTGGGTCAGTAGATTTAGATCCTTGGAAATATATTTGAATTATACTAGGGAATAATTGGAAAAATTTTTTTTAGAATATTTGCCTTTTAATGAGTTCTTTATCAATTGAGCACTTAAACTCTTACCACTTCCAAGTTTACCTATTATAATAAGTGGTATATTTGCTATTACTGATATAAATAATAAAAATACATTTTCTTTTAATAAAGTATTTTTACCTATTCCTTTATCCGATTCTATCTGATTTAATATAAATTCTTGTTCTATCTTCAGAAAATCACTAAAATTATTTATTGCTTCTTCGGGCTTATTTTTTGTAATTTCGATTTTTAATTCTTCATTGTTTATTTGATCTATTAAACTACCTCCTTTTTCTTCCAAATTATCTTCATTTTTAATATTTATTAATTTTAATAATATATGTCTTAATTTACCTTCAAAATTGGCTCTTTTTTTTGTATCTGTCAATCTTATAAAATAGCATAAATAAATAGAACATATAATACTCCTTAATTTATTATTATTAATGTTATTAGTTCTATTTAAATATTTATTTTTTTTGGTATAATATTCTTTGAAAAAATCAAAACATTTTCTAAATCTTGCTATTTCTCTTAATGAAACTACAGAAGGATCAAAAGTATCTCTTAAATATATATGGCATTGCGAAATTGCTTCTGTTGTCACATCATGCAAATCTTTTTCATCTTCTTTGAAAGATTTTTCTATTATACTATGTATAAATTTTTTTTCATCATCATCATCAATTGAACCAAAGCTAAAAACATAATATAATAGTGATTGTGGAAGAGGCTCTACTAAATAAACTAATTCATTTTCATTATCATCTGACAAACTTAAACCACATTTTTCTTTGTCTTTTTTTCTTTTTCTATAAGGATTACATGCTCCAATCAATCTAATATTATCACAAAGCTTATTTCCATTATATGTTCTATTAATAAAGATTTCAGTCAACAATGACAAAGATAAACAAGTATTTATTTCATCGAAAAATATCCATAATTTTTTGTCTTTTTGCTTCTCAGCTAATTCATTTTTTTTCGCCATTTTTTGGCATAATTCTTCATCTGTAATTCCTGGATGAATATTAATTATTTCAACAGTTTTTTCTCCATTATTTAAAATTTGACTTAATTTAGTTATTAATGTTGTTTTACCACACCCTGTATCTCCCATTATGATTACTGGAACATTTGCTTGTATTCGATATAACAATAAAACCATTTTTTTAAAATTATCATTTGTTATAACATAATTATTATTTTTTTCTTCAATTATCGATAATAAAGATTTAAGTTTTCCTTCATCCTTCTCTACATCATTAGGAAGATCTAATATTTCTTTTATTCTTTGTAAATATTCTCTAGAACTTTTATTTTTATTTGACTCATCTTTAGAAATAAAAAGTTTTTCATATATCATTTTTTCTTTATTTGTAAAAATCAAGGGAATAGGAAAATCTCTTTTTAAATCATTATCATATTCAACTTCTAATTTATCTATTGAATCTTTTTCTTTATCCATATCATTATTAATATTTGTTAGCAATTGGGCAAATCCCCCATTTGTGAAATATTGTGTGCACAAAACAAATTGTTTAATTCTTTCTTCAGTAACATCTTTTCCATTAGTTAAAAAGTGTATTTTTTTGTCAAATTTAATATATTGTGATATAAAAAGCTTAATAAGAATATTTATTTGATGAAAAGAATATTTAGGAATATTTATATATTTTTGTAAAAATTCTTGTATTTCTTGATTAGTTTTAATTCCTAACATCTTAGTAAATGTATTAATGATATCATTTGGATAATTAAATTTAGGCATACGTTTAAATGTTATTTTATCAAATTTAAATATATTTAATATACTGAATTTTGATAAATAATCTTCAAAACAATTAGGAATTTCAAAATAAATAGAAATATCTTTTGGTATATAAAGAATATTTTCATTATTTGTATAAAATTTAGTCACAAGAAAAGAGAAGAAAAATTCATTTATTATAGATTTTTCTTTTGATTCAGTTAAATCTAAATGAATAGCTATATCTTTATAATTCTCATTTTTTAATTTTTTGAACAAAGTTTCTAACTTATTATAAATAACTTTCTTTGATAATATTCCTCCTAAAGGAAAATAAAAATATTTTTTATTTTTTTCTTTTATTAAATTTTTGATATACTCTGATTTTCCTAAGCCTCATATATCAGAAGATATAACCATTATATCTCCTAATTCTGATAATAAATTATTTTTTTGATCATTATCTTTGAAATTAATCTGATTATTTTTATCTTTTTTTTCATCATCTGGAAATTTTTGATAATCAAGTTTTTCTAATTCTTTTAAAAATGAAGTAATATTTTTATTTTGTTTATCATAAACAAAAACTATGCATGAATCTAAATAATCTTTTGTATTTGTTTTATCAACAGCTTGTCTTGCTTCTTCATTATATCTTTGATTTTTATATGATAATAAACTGTCAATATAATTATTCATTTTACTTTGTTGATAATCTGAAAAAGAATCATTTATTTCCACTACAAATAAAGTATTATAATTGCATAATATTGCTCTATGGAGAAAGGCTTGAATTTCTTCAGTAGATGTTTCTTTATTAGTAATTAATACATTTTGTGCAATTGGTATATCATTTATTTTATCCCAAAATAGTTCGATAATAAATTCTTCCATTGAATTATTTTCACATTCATACAAATAAATTCCTTTAATATTATCATTAGATAATATTCTCATTTTATTATAATGGCCTTCTAATGTTTTGCCATTTTCTTGGAATAATGAAGTTATATATTCTGAAATATTTTCTAATGAATTTTTATTATATATTTCATATTGTTTTATATAATCTTCCACATTTCTTGAAATACCAATAATTCCTTCTCTTATTTTTTCATTATTTTTATTATTTAAAATAAATCTCAAAAACGAATCCACATTAATGCTATTTTCTAAAAGTTTCATAATACTTCTAAATTGTTTTCCATATAAAAATCTTAAATTTAATTTTTCTTTATACATTGTATCTAATTGGGATATATATGAAGTTTTAGCGTCACAAATAAAAAATCTCTTATTTTTTGGAAAGATTCTTCTTTACCACTTAAATAATATATTATTTGCGTTTTATTATTTTCTACTCTAATTTCCATACTTATTTTTATAGGTAAACTGCTTCCCTTGTTTCTTAAAACTTGCACATATTCCATAATTATTTCTAAATTTGATATTATTTGTTTATAGAAAATCAAAATTTTACTTTTAAATTTTAATTTATCATCTCCAACACTTTCTTTTTGGACTTCAATTTCATTTTTTATATCTGAATTTTCTTTTGCATCATCATTTTCATTTTTAATATGAATTCTATTCTTTAAATGAACTAATTGTTCAAAACTAATTTCTTTATCTTTTTTTCCATCAAAATAAAAAAATTTTTCTGAATCTTGAAAAATATTAAAAGATGCAGATTTTATAATCTCATTAACTTTTTTATAAAGATTATCTGAATCCTCGTCATTTCTATCTAATTCAATAATAGATTCATAAATTTTAGAATAATTTTCAAATTGCTTAATTGTTGTTTCATTCATAGATTTTATATTTAAAAAAATTTTATCATTATCTTTTATTTTTTTCATTCGAATAATTTCTGAATTATATTCTTTTGTATCTATTATATCTTTTATACTAATTGTTCTATCAGTTGGTTGTACTCTATCTTTTAATTTTTCAATATCTTCATTTGTTTTTGAAAATAAAAATTCAATTGCTTCTTTTTTTTCATATAAACAAGTAAAAAATTTATTATAATTTTGTATATTTTTATAATCATATATTCCATTTTTTTGTAATTCAGTTAATTTGGTTTGAATTTCTGAAAAATCTTTTGATGATAAATTTTCATATTTTTCTGATGACAATCTATTATTCCAAGAATCATTATCTTTTTCAAAATATTTAAAAAAGAAAATCATACTATTTATATCTAATTCATATTTTTTACTCTTAAATAATATAGTTAATTCATCAGTTGTTTTCTCATTATTTATATCATAACGAGTTGTCAAATCTTTAATAAATTTTTGTGCTCTTTCCTCATTATTACATATTTTTCCTTTATTTTATCAAAAATATCTTGATATTCTTTATATAATTCAATAATACTATTTTTCTTCCCAGCATACTCTTTTAATTTTTTTCCAATTTCATTTGATTTTTCATATGCAATATTGAAACTTACTTCTTCATCTTTTACTGAATTCATATCATATATTACATTAAATAATAGAAAATCTTTCACTTCTTTTATTACTTCTGATTTCTTTTCTAATTCAGTAAAAGTATCTTCAGTCGAATCCTTTACTTTACTTCCTTCTATTTTACCTTCTTTATATTCTTTTATTCTTTTATTTTGATTACCCTTTATAGTGTCAATTAATTGTGTAATTTTAGTTTCATAGTTATCTTTAAAATATATAATAATATTTTCTTTAATATTTGTTAATTTATTTATGTAATTATTTATATCTTCATTTCTTTTTTTTAGATTTTTAAATTCATCAGTAGGATTAAATGTATCTTAAATAATATTTATTAAACTTAATCTTTGTATTATTTCAGATTCATCATTTTTCAAAAATTCATCAAGTTTTTTTTTTGAATGTTACTATCTATATCATTTCTAACATCTTCCAACAATTTTTCAATTATTTTATAATATTCTTCTCCATTATTTTTAATTTTTCTTGACTTAAACAGTTTATATAATAAAGAAATTTTTACATTTTGATTATTAGAAAAAAATTCTTCTTTAGTAAATAAATATTTTCCCTTTAATTTTTTTAAAAATTCATCAATAATCACTTCTTTTTGATCTATCTCATCTTTTTGGATATTTTGATCTTCTTCTTTTTCTTTATCTTTATCTTTGCTTTTATTTTTTTCTTCCAAACAATCCAATAAATTTATTATGTTATTTATATCTTCTAAATTATTCAATTTATTTAAAAATTCATTAAAAATATATTCTTTCATTTCTTTAAAATCGAAATCATCTTTCTCTTCTTCGACTTTTTTTATTATCTTTATTTTCATTTTCTTCTTCTTTCTCAACCTTTTTATGTTCATTATTTTCATTTTCTTCTTCTTCCTCAACTTCTATTTTTCCCTTATTTTCCTTCTCAATGCATATTTTTATTATTTCTATGAAAATTTTTGGTATTATATCTTTACCTAATTTTTTAATTCTCTTTCTATAAAATTAAACTTTTTTTTTTTTCTTTTTCAAACATAAAGTTTATTAAGGCAATATTAGCTATAACTTTAATTGCCTGATTTAATTGGTCACCAGTTAATGATTCTATTTTTGGTTTTATAATCATATCATATTTTTTATTCAATGAATCTAAATAAATATTCTTTTCATTAATATTTTTAATATTAATTAATTTTATTATAAGCTCGAAATCAACATTGTCTTTTATTTTAGAAGTAAGTTTATTAATATATTCCATTATATTTCCTTCAAAAATTTTTTCAAAATTCATATTTCTAAAATCTTCGACAAAATCATCATCAATATTTTTTAAATCGAATAAATTAAATATATCAGCATCTGCTTTATTTTCATTACTATAATATTTCTCTTCATTATAATAAGGATTATATTTCTTTATACTTTGTAACTTCTCAATATTTTGTATTTCTTTATTATTATTAATGTATTCTCTAATCTTTTGATCTAATCTAAAAGCAAATTCATCTCTTTCATAATAACTAATTGCTTCATTCTTAATAGTAAATTTTTTTCTGTCTCTAAATATTTTCATTACTAATTCATAATATTCGATAAATGTTTCTCTTAATTCAGAGCAATTATATATACTATTTAAATTAGGTTCGATATTATAATTTAATAATTCTTTCCAAAATTCATTAGAAAAATAAAGGAAAAAAATATTTTTTTCATCTGAAAATTTAATTAATGATTTAATATTTTTAATGATATTAAGTGTAGTATTAATTTTCATCATCTTCATTTTTGCATTGCTCTGAAGATTTTATATTATTATGATTATTCTCTTCAATTGTAGTATTTTTATCTTCTTCTTTATTTTCATCTTTTATTTCCTCTTCTTTTACAAGTATGCTTTTATTTAATTCCACATTTTTTTTAAATTTAAATTTTTGTCTTCTTTTATAATGCATTTCTAATTTTTTTGGGAAGCATTAGATTTAATATATTTATCATAAAAATGTTCTTTGCTTTCATCAATAACATTAATATAAGTTTCTAAATCTTTAATATATCTTAATCCATTTTGAAAAATTGAAAAATCTTTATTTAAATTAGAATACTTTGCGAATTCTTTAAAAAAATCAAAATTTAAATTAATTGGATATTTGAAATGATCATTGTATAATAAGTAAAATTTCATATAAATCTTTTGTCTTTTTAGTGGATAACTCTTCCAAAATATTGGAAAAATTATCATAATCATAATAATTTAGGTAGCAAAGGATGATTCCATAAAATTCTACACTATTATATTTATTATCGTCTATTATTTTATTTGCTTCTTTTATAATTTCTTTAAAAATTGATGTATAATCCTTTAAATTTGATTTTCTATCCATATTTTTTTCATTATCTTTGGGATTCCCATTCATTTCTCTAAATTTTTTTAATAATGAAGAGCATAAATTTCCTTTTTATATATTTTGATAAATAATGAAATTAAAAGGGAAAAGCCTTTTTTCTTTGAGTATAAATTAATTGTTTGTTCAAATAATTCGTCAATTTTATTTTCTTCTACATTTTTCTTTAAAGCCGCCTCAAAATCATCCAATTTTTCATAATACTCTACCGAATTTTGGCTTACCTTTCTTCGAATTTCTATTCTTTTTTTCTCTACTTCTAAGGTGACATCATATACAAATGTACTTCCTTTACTATCAAAAGAGATTATATACTTATATTCACCTATTTCAAATTCAAATAATAATTACTAGCCTTCTTTCCTTTTGCAGCTGATTTATTTACTTTAAAAATTCTTTTATAGTTATATGATTTCTTATCATAAAGTTCTTCTGTATGTATACATTCAGGTTTTTGCTCTTTTTTTTCAGGGACAACAAATTTAATATCACTTAGATTTTCTTGTTTTGGTTTTGTATAGGAATAAAGAAGTATATAAAATTTCCATAAAAAAATAAATTTTCAAAATCTATAATATTAAAAATAAAAAATAGTTAAGAATTAAATTATATGAAAATTACTAATTTATTTAACTATATTAAAAATAATAATTTTAATAAATTAATAAATTTTTTTGACAAAGGAAATTGAATCAAATGGGGATTGGGGATTGGG
>Ga0247611_10006114_pt1 | contig 15580 bp, 15 predicted proteins | sample 177DNAGHGhighgp2_FD_192422 | JGI IMG/M metagenome (GOLD analysis project Ga0247611, IMG submission 192422) | Sheep rumen microbial communities from Palmerston North, Manawatu-Wanganui, New Zealand - 1770 DNA GHGhigh gp2 | ecosystem: Host-associated > Mammals > Digestive system > Stomach > Rumen...
CTCTTTATGAGTAATGCGACAAGTTGGCCTTTATTGGTAAATCCGGTCTTTTCCTCTTCTGCAACAACTTTTCCTTTGTAAAATGCTGTACCACGAAGAAGATTGTTTTTGGATGATAGACACGGCCGAGAAGGTAGTGGGCACGCATGCGCTCATTGGCATCGCCGTGACGGTCGTAGTACTCTACAACCTCCTTCATCAAGGTGTCGGAGGGTAGCTTAACTTCCCAACTTCTCCACAATGCTTTCCGGCGTGATGCCGCAGAGGCAGCGGTAGTCTCCGTGCAGGCAGGGTTTATTGCCATAGACAGAGCAGGGACGGCAGGGCTCATCGAGCTGGATGACATCTTCTTCTTTCTGCTGCCATCCCAGGAAGCCTGCATAGGGATGGGTGGCGCCCCACACGCTGACAACCCTTGTGCCGACGAGTGAGGCCAGGTGCATGTTGGCAGAGTCCATGGAGAGCATCACGTCCAACTGGGCCATGAGCGACAGTTCCTGACGGAAACCTTTCAGATGGTTGCCGACGGTGACACATTGTTTATATAAAGCTGTCCACTGATCAAAAGTCTCCATCTCGTTCTTGCCGCCACCGAAGAGGAAGATGCGGCAGTCGGGCTCCTTCGCAATGAGCAGGCGTATGACCTCTTCCATCTTCTTGATGGGATAAATCTTTCCCGGATGGGCGGCAAAGGGAGCCAGTCCTATCCAGCGCTCACCGGCCTTCTTCTCGCCGATGCTGGCGGGCATGGGCTCTGGTTGCATCGTACCGCTGGTGAAAAGCGACTCGAAGGCGGGAGTCTGAATGTTTACGGGGTAGCCCAACTGTGCAAAAACGTCGGCATAGTTAGCAAACGACGTGGGCATCGGAGCAATCGGGGTACGGTGTTCGGGATTGGTCAGCACGCGCCTGTCATGACGGTGCTTGTTGATATGAGCCACCTTGTAGCGGTCCATGACGAACCGCAACCTCAGATAGTTGGAGCGCAGAACGCTGTGCAGGTCGGCAACAGCCGTAAACCGCTTCGCCACCAGGCGGCGGTAGAGGGCGTTGAGACCCTTCACACCATGATACTCCTTCTTTAGGTCGGCCTCCATGAAACTGACGTTGGGAGCCAAGTTTTCAAAAAAGGTTCGCGCGAAAGGACGGCTTAAGACTGTGATGCGCACATGTGGGTAGCGTTTGGCGACTGCCCATATCACGGGCACGGTCATCGCCACATCTCCCAATGCCGAGAATCGGATAACAAGGATATGCTCTGTTTTCACTTCTTATAGAGAACGGGATTAGTGGCAGGATCGTTATACATCTTCATCTGCATATAGACTTTCATGTACTTGCGGCCAGCCTCGATGTCTTCCAGCAGTTGGTCGATCGCTGTGCCGAGGTCTACCTGCTGCTCCAGAAGGATGGACAGCTTCTGCTGACACTTCTGGCGATGCTCCTCGGAAGCCTCCTTGCGCTCCACCTGCTCACGCATGTGATAGATCTTCAGTGCAAGGATGGACAAACGGTCCACAGCCCAGGCAGGACTCTCCGTGTTGATGCGGGCATCGGGCAGCACCTTCACGTCGGCATACTTCTGACGGAAGTAAGCATCAATCTGTTCCACAAGATCCGTGCGGTCCTGATTGGACTTGTCGATGCGGCGCTTCAGCACCAGTGCCTCAGCGGGATCAATCTGCGGGTCGCGGATGATGTCCTCGAAGTGCCACTGCACGGTGTCTATCCAGTTCTTCAGATAGAGACGGTTCTCGATGGTTCCTTCTTCGAAGGGATTATTGATGGGCTGGTCGATGTTGTCATAGACATGATAGTCGTTGATGGCCCTGTTGAAAATCTCATTGCAATGTTGGGTAAATGTCATAATAGATGGAAATTTTGATTCATCCGCAAAAATAAGTATTTCTTTTCAATGCTACAAATAAAAGAAAAGAAAATGTTTGATATGTATCAAAAAAATGCACAATGAATAGGGTAGTGTGCAAAGAGAGGTGTTTTTTTACAAGAAATATTTGCGCAATTCAATTTTAATTTGTTCCTTTGCAAGCGATTTTGAGACAGAAACTAATTTTATAACACAAATTAAAAAAAAAAGATTATGTCAGAAATTGAAAGCAAAGTAAAGGCAATTATCGTAGAAAAGCTTGGTGTTGATGAGGCTGAAGTAAAGGCTGAGGCAAGTTTCACAAACGATCTGGGTGCCGACTCTCTGGATACCGTAGAGCTCATCATGGAGTTCGAGAAGGAGTTTGGAATTTCCATTCCCGATGATAAGGCTGAGAAGATTAGCACCGTTGGTGATGCTATTGCCTACATTGAGGAGAACCAGAAATAACTAATGAGAAATTAGTGATTTGTAATGAGTAATTATGATTACCGGGCAGGCCTTGTCTTTGTCCTTTCAGTAATCATAATTACTCATTACTCATTATTCATTACCAATTGAATTTATGGAGTTAAAAAGAGTAGTTGTAACAGGTATCGGTGCCGTCACTCCGCTTGGCAATACTGCTGAGGAGACATGGGAGAACCTTCTGAAAGGAAAGAGTGGTGCTGCGCCTATTACACAATTCGACAGTTCACTCTGCAAGACCCATTTTGCCTGTGAGATCAAGGGACTTGACATCAACCAGTATCTCGACCGCAAGGAGTCGCGCAAGATTGACCGTTATACCCAGCTGGCGATGATTGCTGCCATCCAGGCAGTGAACGACAGCGGCATGAACCTGGAGACGGAAGACAAGAACCGCATCGGTGTTGTCTATGGTGTCGGCATCGGAGGTATCCGTACCTTCGAGGACGAGGTCATCTATTATGGCCAGCATCTGGAGGACGGACCGAAGTTCAGCCCCTTCTTCATCCCGAAGATGATTGCTGACATCGCTTCCGGCCATATTTCCATCCACTTCGGATTCCACGGCCCCAACTACACCACCACCAGTGCCTGTGCATCTTCGTGCAATGCGCTGGCCGACGCTTTCAACCTCGTCCGTCTGGGCAAGGCCAACGCCATCCTCGCCGGTGGCTCTGAGAGTGCCATCTGTATGTGTGGCGTAGGCGGATTCAACGCCATGAAGGCCCTGTCCACCCGCAACGATGAGCCCGAGAAAGCCAGTCGTCCGTTCAGCGCTTCGCGCGACGGTTTCGTGATGGCAGAAGGTGCCGGCTGCCTCATCCTTGAGGAGCTGGAGCATGCCAAGGCCCGTGGTGCCAAGATTTATGCCGAGATGGTTGGCGAAGGCGAGAGTGCAGACGCCTATCACATCACAGCCTCTCATCCCGAGGGACTCGGTGCGAAGCTCGTCATGCAGAACGCCCTTGATGATGCCGGTCTCAAGCCCGAGGACATCGACTACATCAATGTTCACGGAACGAGCACCCATGTGGGCGACATCTCTGAGGCCAAGGCCATCAAGGAAGTCTTCGGCGATGCTGCTTACAAGCTGAACATCTCCAGCACCAAGTCCATGACCGGTCACCTCCTCGGTGCCGCCGGTGCCATTGAGGGTATGATTGCCATGCTGGCAGTGAAGAACGACATCGTTCCTCCCACCATCAACCATGACGAGGACGATAAGGACCCGGAGATCGACTACAACCTCAACTTCACCTTCAACAAGGCTCAGAAGCGTGAGGTGCGTGCTGCCATCAGCAACACGTTCGGTTTCGGTGGTCATAACGCATGTGTGGTATTCAAGAAGTATGCTGAATAAGTCCATACTATGCTGAATAACGTCATTGACAGGATAAAGCTCCCCTTCCGAAAGGATAGGGAGCTTTATCGTTCTTTATACGAGGTCATCGGATTCTATCCCCATGACATCAGCTATTACAAGACGGCACTTCTCCACAAAAGTCTTGCTCACAGGAACGCCAAGGGTAAGCCTGTGAACAACGAGCGGTTGGAGTTTCTGGGCGATGCCATCCTCGATGCCGTGGTCGGCGACATCGTCTTCCGTCATTTCCCCGGCAAGCGCGAGGGATTCCTCACCAACACCCGATCCAAACTGGTGCAGCGCGAAATGCTCAACAAGTTGGCACAGAAGCTTGACATTCCACAACTGGTGGCCAACAACAACCACTCTTCTTCACACAACAGCTATATGGGCGGCAATGCCTTCGAGGCACTTGTCGGTGCCATCTATCTCGACCGAGGCTATAAGGCATGCATGCGTTTCATGCAGAAGCGCATTCTCTCAGAGCTTGTCAATATCGACAGGGTCGCCTATAAGGAAGTGAACTTCAAGTCGCGCCTCATTGAGTGGTCACAGAAAAACCGTGTCACCCTCGAGTACAAACTCCTCAATGAGCATAAGGACGACAAGTCCAATCCCGTCTTCTGTTATCAGGTGGTTCTGGAAGGCGTGGAGGGAAGCTTTGCCAACGGCTATAGTAAGAAGGAAAGTCAGCAGCAGGCTTCAAGACTTATGCTTGAGCGTCTGCGCAAGGAGCCTCAGCTCATCGATGAAATCTTCCAGGTCAAGGCAAGACGTCAGGAAGACACAGAAACTTCAGATTCTTCTCCAGTTGCTCAGGACTGCTAGCACCAACGAGTACGCTGGTGACGCCTTCCTGTTCAAGAATCCACGACAGGGCCATCTCTGCCAGTGTCTGTCCGTTGCCTTGTGCTTCTTGGTCATAGGCTTTCAGTTGCTCCAGCATCTCGGCGGTCAGGGCCGCAGGTTTCAGGAACCGGCCCTGTGTCATGCGTGAGCCTTCTGGAATACCGGTGAGCTCGCCTTCAGGTGTGATGGTGCAGTTCAGGTAACGGTCGGTGAGCAGTCCCTGTGCCAGTGGCGAGAATGAAATGAAACCGATGCCTTGCTCATGACAGTAGTCGAGGATGCCTTCTTCCTGCGGTGCGCGGTCGATGAGGTTCAGTCTGCCCTGATAGATGAGTAGGGGCACGTCATGTTCCCGTAGGTATTGGTCGGCCACCTTCAATGCCTCTATCGGCCATCGGCTGATGCCGATGTACAGGGCCTTTCCGCTCCGCACGATGTCCACCAGTGCCTGCAAGGTCTCGTCCAGCGGTGTTTCCGGGTCGTAGCGGTGACTGTAGAACAAGTCCACATAGTCAAGTCGCATGCGGCGCAATGACTGGTCAAGCGATGCCATGAGGTATTTGCGTGAGCCCCAGTTGCCATAAGGCCCCGGCCACATGTCGTAGCCTGCCTTGGTGGCAATGAACAGTTCGTCACGATAGGGACGGAAGTCTTCATCTATCAGTCTTCCCAATGTTTCCTCGGCAGAGCCATAGGGTGGCCCGTAGTTGTTGGCGAGGTCGAAGTGGGTGATGCCGTGGTCGAAGGCATAGCGTGTGATGGCACGGCTGCGTTCATAGGGATCGTTGGCTCCGAAGTTATGCCAAAAGCCCAATGATACTTTCGGAAGCAATACGCCCGACCGTCCGCAGCGACGGTAGAAAGATTCCCCTTCTGTTCCACTCTGGGAGAAAACCAGATGTTCATAGCGACTCTCCGCCGCTATATAATTACTTTTTATCATATCATCATGTAATGTCCTGAACTCCTTGAACTCCCTGAATCAATTCCAGCAGCTTTTCAACAGCCTCTTCCTCGGGAATGTTCTTCTCAACGCATTCCTTTCCTTTGTAGAGGCTAATCTTCCCCACGCCGGCACCTACATAGCCGAAGTCAGCATCCGCCATCTCGCCCGGACCATTGACAATGCATCCCATGATGCCGATCTTCAGTCCGGCAAACCCCTTTGTGGCCTCTTTGATACGGGCAATGGTCTTCTGCAGGTCGTAGAGGGTGCGTCCGCAACCCGGACAGCTGATATACTCCGTCTTTGTGAACTTGATGCGGGCAGCCTGCAGGATGGCATCCTCCAGAGAGGTAAGCGGTGAGGGGTAAGAGGTAGAAGAGTTGATTTTCAGTTTCGTGGCCTTCCTGTCTATCAACAGGGCTCCAACCGACATGGCCGCTTTCAACTGGAGGGTCTCTTCGTCGGGGGCATCCACATTCAGGGTGATGGTGTCATCCTTGATGCTTGCCTCTGCTTCCGCACGCAGGCGGGTGCATTCAGGAATCAGTTCCACCAGCTTACGGGCAACGGGAATCTCGCATTCCGGCTCCTCGGAGAGGCTGACACGGATGGTGTCACCGATGCCTTCGGTGAGCAGGGCACCGATACCCAGGGCACTTTTTATGCGACCGTCCTCACCCTCGCCAGCTTCCGTCACGCCGAGGTGCAGGGGATAGTGCATGTCTTCCTTGTCCATCTCCTGTACCAGGAGGCGCACGCTCTGAACCATGACAACGGTGTTGGAGGCCTTGATGGAGATAACCACGTCGTTGAACTGCTCCCTGCGGAAGATGCGCAGGAACTCCAGACAGCTCTCCACGATGCCTGCCGGTGTGTCGCCATAACGTGACATAATGCGGTCAGAGAGCGAACCGTGGTTGACACCGATGCGAACGGCGGTGTGGTGCTCCTTGCATATATTGATAAAAGGAACGAGGCGGTCGTCTATCCGCTGCAGTTCGGCCTGATATTCCTCGTCGGTATATTCCAGATGCTTGAACGTGCGTGCCGGGTCAACATAGTTGCCGGGGTTGATGCGCACTTTTTCGCAATACTGTGCTGCCACGTCGGCTACACGGGCATTGAAGTGGACATCGGCAACGAGGGGTGTCATGTAGCCCTTCGCCTTGAGTGCCGCACCGATGTTCTTCATGTTCTCTGCCTCGCGCGTGCCCTGTGTCGTGAGCCTTACCAGTTCGCCACCAGCCTCAATGATTCGGATGGCCTGGGCCACACAAGCCTCGGTATCGTTGGTGTTGGTCGTTGTCATCGACTGCACACGGATGGGGTTGTCGCCGCCGATGACGATGTTGCCCACATGTACTTCTTGGGTTTTTCTTCTCATGGGTTTGGACTAATTGGTCTTAAATGTATATTTCAGTTCCGCGAGTTCGCGGTTGGCTTTCTCTATCTTCTGTCCCAGTCCTGCCTTGTAGTCGGCGAGACGTTGGGCAATGTCCTCATCGGTCAGCGCCAACATCTCCGTAGCGAGGATGGCGGCGTTCAAGGCACCATTGACTCCAACGGTGGCAACGGGAATGCCCGGAGGCATCTGGATGATGGAGAGCATGGCGTCGAGACCGTCGAGCATGCCCTTGATGGGAACGCCGATGACGGGCAGCGTGGTCTGTGCGGCGATGACGCCGGGCAGTGCTGCCGCCATGCCGGCGGCGGCGATGATGACTTTGATGCCGCGGCTCTTGGCATCTTTGGCAAACTGTTCCACAGCCTCGGGTGTGCGGTGTGCAGACAGGGCGTTCACTTCAAAGGGAATCTGCATGTCGTTGAGAAACTGACAGGCTTTTTCCATGACGGGCAGATCACTGGTGCTGCCCATGATAATACTGACGAAGGGGGACATGTTGGTTTATGTTTACTGTTTACTGTTTACGGTTTACTGTTTGCGGTTAAAAAAGCAGGATGGTGAAGAAGGAGCAGAAGAAGCCGAGGAGGAATCCGGTGACTACTTGCGACAGGCTGTGCTGACGGAGCACCATGCGAGCTGTTCCCACCATGCCGGAGAGCAGCATGAGCCAGCAGAACCACCAGATAGGGTTGAAGAAGAAGAGGATGGAGAAGCTGATGAGTGCTCCCGCCACTCCTCCGATGGCTGCCGTGTGGGTGGAGATCTTCCACCATACGTTGACAATGGCGCAGAGCACCTGTATGAAGAGGGCCGTTATCAGAATGTTTCCCATGATGTGGGGCATGCGGTAGCGGCTCATGATGTAGTAGCAGAGGAAGTAGCAGAAGATGGAGATGACATAGGGCACCATGCGTCGTTCCTTCCGTCCCAGTTCGATGAGGTTCCATCCCTGATAGTGACGGTATAATCTGATGAGCAGGGTGGGGAGCAGCACGGTGAAGATATAGACGATGAAGAGCACCGAGAACTTATAGCCCCAGGGCAGGAAGCTCAGGCTGCTGAACAGGAAGAGGATGGTCAGTCCGATGAGGGGCAGGTAGAACGGGGTGAACAAGATGCTCACCAGCTGTGCCGTCCATATCATTCTCTTCTCGTTCATTATTTCCTTAGTCTTGCAATGGGTATTCCCATCTGTTCACGGTATTTGGCCACGGTGCGGCGGGCGATGGGGAAGCCCTTCTCTGCCATGAGCTTGGTGAGAGCCTCATCGCTGAGCGGATTGTGCTTGTCCTCCTCTTCGATGACCTCCCGCAGGGCTATCTTTATCTTCCGTGTTGACATCTCTTCTCCGTCCTCGGTGACATAGCCGTCGGAGAAGAAGTAGCGGAGTGGAAACGTGCCCCACCGTGTCTGTGCATATTTGACATTCGAGACGCGCGAGACGGTGGAGATATCCAGTCCCGTCTTGTTAGCGATATCCTTGAGGATCATCGGTCGCAGTTCAGCCTCGTCTCCCTCCTGGAAGAAGCGGCGCTGCCAGTCGATGATGGCCTTCATGGTGATGTAGAGGGTGTGGCGACGCTGTCGTATGGCATCGATGAAGCCCTGTGCCTTGTCCACTTTCTCCTTGGCATAGAGCAGGGCTTCCTTGTCCTGACGGCTCATCCCCTCCTTGTTGTTCTTGTAGGTGTCCACCAGTTCCGTGAACGAGGGCGACACTTTCAGTTCGGGCACTTCGCCATAGTTGAGGCTGAAGGTCACCGTGCCGTCGTCCGACGTGTCGATGATGAAGTCGGGGGTAATCTGCTGGATGTTGCGTCCCATGGTCTCGCTGAGCGAGGCACCCGGCTTCGGGTTCAGGTGTCGGACTTCTTTCTGCAGTTCCTCCACCTGTGAGTCAGAGAGCTGCATGGCTTCCTGTATCCGGTGCCAATGTTTCTTGATGAAGGCGTTGAAATGTTTCTCTATCATCTCATGGAGCAGCAGGTGGCTGTCTCCCTCCTTCCGTTCTATCTGTAGCAGCAGGCATTCCTGCAGGTTGCGTGCACCGATGCCCGGCGGGTCGAAGGTCTGCAGGATATGGAGCACTTGTTCAATCTCAGCCGTTGTGAGGTCGATGTTATGATAGACGGCCAGCTCATCGCTAATGCTCTCAAGGTCTTTCCGCAGGTAGCCGTCATCGTCGAGCGAGCCGATGAGGTATTCCATCACCTCTGCCTGCTGCTCGCTGAGTTCCACCTCGCCCATCTGCTCCTTCAGCTTGTCGTAGAAGGAGATGCGGTCGCCATAGACCATTTCCTCGTAGTCGGCGCCCGACTCTATGCTTCTGTCATAGTGGCTGCCAGGCATCTCGTCGTCGCGACCGATGTTCTCCAGTGCAGTGTCCAGTGCATCCTCTCGTGCTTCGCGCTCGGTCTGTTCCTCATAGCTCTCCTCCCTTTCTGCTCCGTCCTCCTCTCTTCTCTCTCCTCTCTCCTCATAAAGCGCATCATCAGGCGAAACGGTCTCCAGAGCCGGATTGTCATCAAGCTCGGCCATGACGCTTTGCTCAAACTCGTTGAGCGGCATCTCCAATAGCTTCACCTGCAGCATCTGCTGTTGTGACAGACGCTGCACAAGCCTTTGCTCTTCCTTTTGAACCTGAATCTGCTTCATTTTTCTAAACTCCCTTTCTTCTTGAACTCCCTGAACTCCCTGAACTCCCTGTCTCCTTGTCTCCCTGTCTCCCTTTATTTAAAATACTCCTTCAGCTGTGCTGCCAGTGCCGCGAGCTTCTGCGGACTGTCGTTACCATAGCGGTTCCATATCTGGCGGCAGGGCTCCATCAGCGGCGTAACGACATCGTCGCCCCTGTTGAGGTAAGGGTCGCAATGCTGATAGACCTCCATAATCTCGCAGATAACGGAAGGTTTCAGTTTCAGCAACTTGGCCAGTGCCTGTATCTCAGGAGTCTCCTCCACCATGGTGAGCGGTGTGAGGCGGAAGTATTGGTCGAGGATGACGATGAGCATCACGGGTGTGAGCTTCGCATAAAGAGAATTCTTCCCTTCCTGCAGGGAGGGAACGGGTTTGAAGTCACGTTCAAACGACTCATTGGTCTCCACCCCTTCGAAGAACAGGCCCGCACTGCCGTAGCCGAGTCTTTGGCGAAGGAGCTTCACGCCGCGGCTGAGCTTCTTCGGGTTCTTGCCATAGTCGTCCCACAGCTTCTCCATGCGTGGAGTGTCGATGCTGCGCAGACGGAACATCTGCTCATAGAGAAACTGTGGCGGAATGTGCAGTTCCATGCTCAAGTCCACCAGCGGACGTGCATACAAGGGTTTGACGCCGGTAGGCTTTTTCAGGTACAGTTGCATGAGCAGCAACCAGTACTCATCAGACCATAAGGGGTGGTTTGCCATACAATGATATTTGTTTTATTTCGCAAAAGTACGAAGAATCACTGACAAAAACAAAGTTTTTGGAATATTTTCACGCTAAGGTGAAGTCCAGCTGCCGTTTCTCGAGGTTTGCCCGTGCCACGCGGATGGTGACGGCATCGCCCAGTTGGTAGCGGTGGTGACGTCGGCGTCCCACGAGGCAATAGTTCTTCTCGTCGAACTCATAGTAGTCATCGTCGAGGTCACGCATGGGCACCATGCCCTCACAGTGGTTCTCGTCTATCTCACAGTAGATGCCATAGCTCTGGATGCCGCTGATATGAGCCTCGAAGACCTGTCCGATCTTGTCTTCCATGAACTCCACCATCTTGTATTTGATGGAGTCGCGCTCCGCATTGGCGGCTATCTGCTCCATCATGCTGGAGTGTTCGCACAGTTCCTCGTAGTAGTGCTGGTTGGCACTGCGCTCACCTTTGGCATAGCGTGTGAGCAGGCGGTGAACCATCGTGTCGGGGTAGCGGCGGATGGGACTGGTGAAATGAGTATAGAAGTCGAAAGCCAGTCCGAAGTGTCCGATGTTATGGGTGGAGTATTTCGCCTTCATCATGGCGCGCAGTGCCACGGTTTCGATGAGCTTCTGTTCGTTGTGGCCTGCCACGTCGTCCATCAGCTTGTTCAGCGAGCGTGCCGTCTCACCCCTGGTGCCGGCGGTCTTCAGCTTGTAGCCGAACTTCGTGATGAACTGTCGGAGTGTCTCCAGCTTCACGGGGTCGGGATTGTCGTGCACACGGTAGGGCAGGGTCTTTGCCTTCTTTCCCTTGCCTACCTTGCCAACGCTCTCCGCCACGGTGCGGTTGGCCAGCAGCATGAACTCCTCGATGAGCTGGTTGGCATCCAGTGAGCGCTTGAAGAAGCAGCGGATGGGCTTCCCCTTCTCATCGACATCGAAGTGAAGTTCTTCCCTGTCGAACTTGATGGCACCGTTCTTGAAGCGCTTCTCCCGCAGGCATTTTGCCAGTCGGTCGAGGGTGCGCAGCGAGACATGCTCTGCCGGCTCCGCTGTCTTGGCGGGAGTCTCCAGAATCTTCTGCACCTCCTCATAGGCATAGCGGCGGTTGCTGCGGATGACGGTATGCACGATGCGGTAGTCCAGGACGTTGGCCTCGTCATCTAAATGGAAGATGACACTATAGGCGAGCTTGTCCTCATCAGGACGGAGTGAGCAGATGAAGTTGCAGAGCCGTTCCGGCAGCATCGGTATCGTGCGGTCAACGAGATAGACGCTCGTGGCACGCTTCTCTGCCTCCTTGTCGATGATGGAACCCTCTGTGACATAGTGGCTGACGTCAGCAATATGCACGCCGACCTCCCACTTCCTGCTTCCTTGACCCCCTGCCTCCTTGACTCCCTGACTCCCTGTCTCCTTGACTTCCTGAATAGACAGTGCATCATCAAAGTCCTTGGCGTCATAGGGGTCGATGGTACAGGTCCACACGTCGCGGAAGTCCTCACGCTCGGCAAGGTCTTCCTCGGTAATCTCTGCTGAAATCTTGTCGGCGGCTTCCTCCACTTCTTTCGGATAGCTGTAGGGCAGTCCGTACTGGGCGAGGATGGCATGCATCTCCGCATTGTTCTCCCCAGTCTTTCCGAGGATGTCAACGACCTCGCCAATCATGTTCTTGTGGTCGGCATCGGGCCACTGGATGACCTTCACCACGGCCTTGTCGTCGCTCTTGCCGCCGTGTAGGAGCTTTCTGGGAATAAGGATGTCGTTGACGAAGAGGTTGTCCTGTGTCACGAGGTATGCCATGTCTTCATCCACGCGCAGCCTGCCCACGAAGGTATCCTTGGCCCGCTTCAGGATGTCGAGCACCATGGCTTCCTTGATATGGTTGCGGCGGCGTGCCATGTAGGAGAAGCGCACGCGGTCGCCGTTGAAGGCCGACAGCGAGTTGCGCTCCGACACGAAGATGGGAAGTCCTCCTTCATCGGGGATGATGGAGTTCTTGCCGTTGGGCTTGCGCACGAAGGTACCCTCCTGCACTTGCCCGCCGTTGTTCAGGCGGTAGGAGGTGTCGGTGACGCGTGTCAGGAAGTCATCCCATGCCATCTCCTCCATCACGTCGATGGCGAGCATCTTCTCGGGGTGGGTCTTCAGCTTTAGCGCTTTGAAGATATCCTTGAAGGAGAAGGTCCTTCCGGGTTCTGAGACGAAGAAGTTCTGTAGCCGTTCTGCTACCTCTGCCTTGTTGATGTGCCGTTTGCCGGCTTTCTTTCCTTTTGCCATAGTATTCTTCTTTTGCAATGCAAAAATACGAAATAATTATGAATATGAATTATGAATTATGAATTATTTTGTAACTTTGCCCCACGAATGGAAAAGAAGAAGATTTTAGTGACCGGTGCCAGCGGCTTCATCGGGAGTTTCATCGTCGAAGAAGCTCTCCGCCGTGGCATGGAGGTATGGGCAGGAGTGCGCGGAAGCAGTTCGCGGCAGTTCCTGCAGGATGAGCGCATCCACTTCCTGGAGCTGAACCTCGACAGTCAGGAGCAGCTTGTGGAGCAACTGGGCGGCCGTGCGTTCGACTATGTCGTTCATGCCGCCGGCGTGACGAAGTGTATCAGGAAGGAGGACTTCATCCGTGTGAACACCGATGGCACGCGCCATCTTGTCGATGCCCTGCTGGCTGTGGGGATGCCCCTGCAGCGCTTCGTCTTTGTGAGCTCGCTCAGCGTCTTCGGTCCCGTCTGTGAGCAGCAGCCCTATCGGGAGATTACCGATGCCGACCAGCCCCGTCCCAACACTGCCTATGGGCAGAGCAAGCTCCTGGCCGAGCAGTATCTGGAGAGCGTGAAAGACCGCTTGCCCTTTGTCGTCCTCCGCCCCACAGGGGTCTATGGACCGCGTGAGCGCGACTACTTCCTCATGGCGAAGAGCATCAAGGGCCATAGCGACTTCGCCGTGGGCTTCCGCCGTCAGGACATCACCTTCGTCTATGTCAGCGATGTGGTGCAGGCCGTCTTCCTGGCACTCGACCACGGAAAAGCCGGCGCGAAGTATTTCCTCAGCGACGGCGAGGTCTATCAGTCCACCGCCTTCAGCGACTATATCCATGAGGAGCTCGGACGGCCGTGGTGGATCCGGGTGACAGCTCCCATCTGGGTGTTGCGCATCGTCACCTTCTGCGGTGAGCACATCGCACGCATGACGGGAAAGATCTCCGCCTTGAACAATGATAAGTATAACATCCTGCGCCAGCGCAACTGGCGTTGCGACATCCGGCCAGCCATCAGTGAGCTGGGCTATCAGCCGCAGGTAACCCTGCAGGAAGGTGTCCACCGCACCATCCAATGGTATCAACAAAACGGATGGCTCTAACTCATTTAACTCCTTGCGCTCGGCGCGAAGCGACGCTTTCGTAGCCTTGCGGAGAAAGAACTCCCTGAAAGAAATGTTTCCCCTTTTTAAAATAGAGAAAAAGCCCGTCAAGGGGCTGTTCGCCTTCGAGTGGGTGGTGCTTGCCTATCTGGTGCTCACCCTGGGCATTGTGCTTTTCACCTATACAAAGCTTCAGCATGCTGAAGACATGATCTATGGGCGCCTTCGCATCCTTGCCATTATCGCAGCCCTCTGGCTGGTCTATCGGCTGGTGCCCTGTAAACTCACGCGCCTGTTCCGTGTGGCGGCACAGATGGCACTCCTGGCATGGTGGTATCCTGATACCTATGAACTGAACCGTCTGCTGCCCAATCTCGACCATCTCTTTGCCGGATGGGAGCAGCAGCTCCTCGGCTGTCAGCCGGCCCTGCTCTTTCCGCAGCTCCTGCCGCAGGGATGGTTCAGTGAGCTGATGTGTCTGGGCTATGCCTCCTACTATCCGCTGATGGCCGTGGTGTTGCTCTACTATTTCTTCTATCATGAGAAGGAGTTCATGAAGGCCACGTTCATCCTGATCGCCTCCTTCTTCGTCTATTATGTCATCTTCATCGCCCTGCCCGTCACGGGTCCGCAGTATTATTATCTGGCTGCAGGACTCGACCAGGTGGCCCAGGGCGTGTTCCCTGCCTTGGGTGACTATTTCAACAACCATCAGGAGAGTCTTCCCGTGCCCGGATGGAATGGCGGCCTCTTCTATCAGATGGTGGAAGACGCCCATAGTGCCGGCGAGCGTCCCACGGCAGCCTTCCCCTCTTCTCATGTGGGCATCACGGTAGTGCTGTTGCTCTTGGCGGTGCGTGTACGTTCCTGGAAGCTTGTAGCCTTCATTCTTCCCTTCTTCCTCCTGATGTTTGCCGCCACGGTCTATATCCGTGCCCACTACCTCATCGATGCCATCGCCGGCCTTGTCACGGGAGTACTCTTCTTCCTCCTCTTCCACTACACAACTGTAAACCGTAAAATATAAATGGCAAGGAGACAAGGAGTCAAGAAGTCAAGGAGACAAGGAAGACAAGACACCGTGAAGTATTATTACACCTTGTCACGGGAGCACTCTTCTTCCTCCTCTTCCACTATACAACCCTCAACCGTAAACCCTCAACCGTAAACTGTAAACCGTAAACTGTAAACCGTAAACCGTAAACTATAAACCGTAAACGCCATCAAACGATTCATCCATCTTTTCCCTTCCGTTCTTCCTCCCCTCGGGGAGGTCGGGAGGGGGTTGCTCCTCCTCATCCTCTTTCTTCTTGCGGCGTGCAGCCGTGAGGACAGGGCTTTCGTGGCCATGCTCGACCGTGCCGACTCCCTCCTGCAGACGCACCCGGACTCAGCACTGGCACTGCTCGATGCGGCGGGGAGCCAGGAAGCCAAGGAGTCAGGAAGTCAAGGAGGCAAGAGGTCAAGCCTCTCCATGCGCTACAGGCTGTTGCGTGTGAAGGCTGAGGACAAGCTCTACAAGCCCATCACTGGCTACGAGTCCTTGGTCATCGACACCCTTGTGCCTTATTTCCGGAAGCATGGCACACCCTATCTGAACGCCACCGCCCTGTTCTATGCCGGCCGCATTTGTACAGACAAGGGTGATGCTCCCCAGGCCATCGACTACTATCAGCAGACGCTCGATGCCCTGCCCGAGGGAGAAGACCCGCGCTTCCGTGGATTGGTACATATACAGATTGGGTGGTTACTGCATTATCAGAATCTCTATCCAGAGGCTATCCTGCAATTTAAGGAAGCTTGCCGATATGAAAAAGAAGCAAAGGATACAACATACATTATCCATATCTTGGAATCTATCGGAGAAGACTACATGTTACAGCAGAAGAATGATTCGGCTCT
>Ga0247611_10006115_pt1 | contig 15578 bp, 12 predicted proteins | sample 177DNAGHGhighgp2_FD_192422 | JGI IMG/M metagenome (GOLD analysis project Ga0247611, IMG submission 192422) | Sheep rumen microbial communities from Palmerston North, Manawatu-Wanganui, New Zealand - 1770 DNA GHGhigh gp2 | ecosystem: Host-associated > Mammals > Digestive system > Stomach > Rumen...
CTTGTGTACCTTGCGAGAATCTGGTATATCGTATAAGTTTTTGTCTTTACAATAGTTTAGTATTTCAGGTATTGCGATGAATCCGCATATGGCGCTTAGTAGAAAAGCTCCTATTATTAATGTGATGTATAAGGTCATGCGTTTAAATTAATATATATTATAAACTATAGAAGCGATTATTTATTGTCTTGCGTATAATAAAAAATAAAAAAATCTGTTTTAAAGATAAAAGTATAATTACTTTTTGCAGCAAAAATTAGCAATTACTAACTTATTGATTTTAGTACTTGGTGTATTATATGAAAGTATCGATCATAACAGTTACATATAATAGTGCAAATACATTAGCAGATACGATTCAGTCCGTATTGGCCCAAACTTATCGTGATATTGAGTATATTATTATTGATGGTGGTTCTAAAGATAGTACTTTAGATATTGTTCGTCAGTATGAATCCGATTTTGAAGGTCGACTTAAATGGATATCAGAAAGTGACAAAGGCATTTATGATGCTATGAATAAAGGTATTCGTTTGGCAACGGGCGATGTTGTTGGAATATTGAATTCTGACGATTTCTATACTAGTCCTAATGTGGTAAATCAATTGGTTCGCTATTTTGATAATTCGGATATAGATGCTGTTTATGGTGATATCCATTTTGTTAACAGTAACTGTTTAGAGAAGTGTGTGCGTTATTATTCTTCTCGTAGATTTCATCCTCGTTGGTTGCGTTTTGGTTTTATGCCTGCTCATCCTTCTTTTTATCTTAAAAAAGAGATATATGACAAGGTTGGGGGATATAAGTTGGATTATAAAATAGGTTCTGATTATGAAATGATGGTTCGTCTTTTTCATTGCTATAAAATAAAGAGCACTTATATCCCTATGGATTTTGTGACGATGAGAACAGGCGGTGCTAGCACCAAGGATATTAATAGCCGAATAACTCTAGTTAAAGAAGATGTACGTGCTTGTCGTGAAAATAATATGTATACAAACTCATTTATGATCAGCTTAAAATTTTTATATAAAATATTTGAGATCAAATGGTTCTGAGAATTATCTTAATGCCGTACTCTTTGTCATGAGTGTATTAGCCTTTCTTGAATTTTATAAGCCTAATTAAATAAGCTGACATTCATATTTGATATGGTTGTGGAATCATGTGATAATGAATTTAGCAAAAGAATCTCAACAAAGAAACTTTTTGTAAGTTTGTATATTTAACGAGGGTATGAATTAGTTGACAAACTTTAAATTTTCCTTTACGGTTTTTATTGTTTCTATTTGTTCTTGACTAAATTTTGTTTTTACTCCAAAAGTTTTCAAGCTATTATAGTTATACGTTTCAAACAAATTTCTAAGATCTTCTTCTTTCATTCTTTCATTTTTAGGATAAATAAGCCTTTCATGCTCTATGATATCTTCCAGTGAATTAAATATTTTGCCTTTAATTCTTGCGGGTGTACCAATAACCAACGAATATGGAGGTACGCTTTTTGTAACAGTAGATCCTGCAGCAACAACACATCCCCGACCTAGACTTACACCTGCAAGAATTGTAACATTAGCTCCAACCCATACATCTTCATTAATTACAACATTACCAGACTTGTCATTTATATGTGTCGCACATAAAATAAATTTGGGTATGCCAACAGTAGGTTGGTGGCTATTAGTTATTATTGTACAATTTGCAGCTATTACAGTAAACTTTTTAATGATAACCTTTTCTTTTGGCGAGTTTATAATTGATAAATTTTTTCTAACACTAACATTAGATTCTAAAAATAAATTTTTTGGATTTTCAATATAGTTTGGAAATTCTAGAATAGAATTACTTCCACTTTTACTAATTTCCCCCAAAGTTATCATAGAGGAATGGACCCATAATAATGAGTGCCAAATTTTTTTGATTATATTTATTAAATTCATAATACTGATATTATTTATTCCAAATTCCAAAAGCCTTTCGAGTAAACAGTTTATTTAATTGTAGCGTAAAAACTAAACTGTAAAAAGAAGTTATTAATATCATAGAACTAATTACTCCATAAACACCTAAACCTATAATTTTTCCAAGAAAATAAGACATTGGTAAGTGAAGTGTTAATCCTATTGTTGTAATAATAGTCTGTAGCTTAACTTTACCTATTCCATTAATAATGTAAACTTGTAAAGAATCCCATGTGTGAATCATCAGATAAATCCCAACTAAAACCGTCATAGGAATGGGTATTATGCATTTCTCACCTATCCAAAGTCTATAAACAATCGGTGAAACAGACATCATAACTAATAAAACTAAGACTGAAACAATATATACTCTAATCATTTTGTAATATATTCTTTTCATCCAAGAATAGTCATTTAAGGTAAAGGCATTAGTAAAAGCAGGCCATAATGGTGATAAAATTATATTATATAGCATCATTGCAATTCCTAAATATTTATATGCGATATTATAATATGTTACGTCATTTGGACCAGAAAGATTAGAAATTAAGAAATTTGTTGATTGGAATAATATAACTACTTGTATTTGTATCAGAAAAAATTTTGCTCCCAAAGTAAAAATATCTCTGCAAAGTGAAAAATTAACAAATCTAAAAGATGGAGCAACATTAATAAACTTTGTCTTGAAAAAATATATACTAGCAATTATTATTATTACTATTGGAGTAGTTGATATTGCGACTGCAAGTTTTAATAATGATGGTGACCCAATTTTTGTAAGAACATAAATTGCTATTAGAGATAATATATTCCCAAAAACAGAAAATAGTGACGCTAATGCTGTTTTTTGAAATGAAGCAACTACTGATGTAAATACGTTAACAATCATCTGCAGGCAGAAACAAGCTATGAGTATTGCCATAGCATTTTGTATATCATCATTGTATATCTCAGAAACATTTAAAAATCTTGACCAATTAATGAAAGGAGAGCATAATTCCAATATAACTAATAATGGTATGAAAATGCAAACCATAATAATATAAGTTGTGGAAACTAGAGATTTTCCACGATTATAATCATTTAAAGAAATCGCTTCTGTAAGTCTATTTTTAAGTCCTAAAGTAAATCCTATATCAAAGAAATTCAACCACATCATGATGCTTGATAGTGTTAGCCATATGCCATATACTTCGGTATTGACGTATCCTAGTGTTAGAGGTACTAATATTAATGAAACTAAAATACTAACACCTTTAATAGCCAATGAGGCTATTATATTTTTTTTAATTAAGTTAGAGCGGTTATCTGAAGAGCCCAATAGTTGTCTTATATAAAATGGTATCATATATTCAAAGCATCAGTAAATTACTATCCTATATCCCAGTTCAGGATAAGAAGGTCGGATAAGAAGTTGGTACCCAAAGAATTTTGCAAGTTAACTCCTTTTTATACTCCTTTTAGTTGATCATTTTTTCTCTGTAAGAGCCAATAAATGATATATAATCGATATTTTATTTTGAATAAGAAAGTGGTCGTCTTTTGCAAACCTCCTGATGATGTATTACTATCATATCTTCGGTATCTGATTAGTTTATCGGGTATTATAATAGAATTATAATATCTCATACCAATAATTGTTAACCAATTATCGTGGGTACACATTTTATGATCCTTCGGAAAGGGTAAAGCTCTTTGTAAAATTTCTTTTTTGAAGGCGAGGCAACAGCCTAAATAACTAAATCTTAATAAGTTATTAAATAGGCCTGGTTTGGAACGTCTTTTTTTATAGAATGAAGGTGCAAGAACGTGATTATTGGCGTCAATGATGGTTGCATCAGAAATGATAAAATCATATTTTTTAAAGTGTTCCATGCAACATGCCACTTTGTTTGGTTCCCAAATATCATCTTGATCAGATAAAAATATAAAATTGCCTTTAGCATTTTTTAGAGCATTCTCAAAGTTTGCTGTATATCCATGTTCGTTTTGATTATATACAATTTTAATGATAGGAGAAGAAATTTCTAGGATTTTTGTAATCGTATGATCAGTTGATCCGTCGTCTGAAATGATAATTTCATCCTTTGTACTGAGCTGTGCCAGTATGGATAGAATTTGTTCTTTAATATATTTTTCACCATTGTATGTGGCTATACATACTGATATCATGATATTTTTATTTTATGATTAACTGTTTAATTCCTGCACCTATTCCTTTTATCATCTGTTTCCATATAACTGTTCCATTCTTAATGAGCAAAGGAAAGTATATTAATCTGATGAGTGCTTTTGCAGTTTTAAATATCTTAAATCTAAATGGTACATAGCTTTTAAAATCTAATAGGATTAGATTTCGATACTGATAATAGTATCTGAATGGCGCAGATATGATGATGGTATGTTTACCGATATGTTTTTGATTTATACCAACTTTGTGATTCATGTGAATATTGTGGGTTATGCCACAAATGTACCCTTTTGATTCTGCTCTAAAACACCACTCACAATCCACAAAGTCTATAAAAAGGTTCTCGTCAAGTAGCCCTACTTCTTGATAAACTTTTATTGGTACGCAACATCCTGAAGCAATTATTTCATCCTTTTGTTGAAACCCTTTTTCTATGTTTTTTTCTTGATGTAATACAGAACGGTAAATTTGTTTAGTTTCTTTTTGAATAATAAGCGGTCCTAATGCTGCTAAATTCTTAAACTGACTGATTCTGTTATGTTCTTGAGCGAGTCGTAATGGAAGGTCTATATCAAATTCACTGTCTTGATCAAAAAGAATAATATATTGAATAGCTGGATCTTTGTATAGATATTTAATTCCAATGTTCTGTGCTTTGGCAATACCTTCATTTTTTCCCAACCTCAAATATTTTATGTTTGAATTTTGTGTATAATTATCATACGTGGAACTAGGAGTGTTATCTACAATTACTCCTGTATACTTTTTGGAAATTTTGCATATTTTTTCAATTTCATCAGGTTGAGGATGAAAAACTACAAAGACTAAACCAATATTTTGATGTGTTATATTCATTTTTAATCAAGTATATAACAAAGTTATAAAAAAAAAACTAATTAAAAAATTTTCTTCTTCTAAAATCGTTTTTTTTACTTATATTTGCAAAAAACTATTAAATTTATGAAGGTTCTATTTGATCATCAGATATTCAATTATGTCTATGGAGGAGCATCAAAATATTTTGTAATGTTGTTAAAGCATTTGCCTCGTGAGACTTGGGAAACTAGTGTATTATTTTCTTCTAATGAGTATGTGAAGTCTACGGGTATAATGCGATATTTGCCTTATAAATTTCGTGGACAGACCGTATTGATGGAATTATTAAATAGAATGTATACTAAGAAGGTTTTACGTCAGAAGCACTATGATGTGTTTCATCAAACTAATTTTGGAACATTTTGTTTAGATGTAATTGGTAATAAACCGATGGTAACAACATACCATGATTCGAATTTATCGACCTTTGATCCTCATCCTGAAATTGTAGAATGTCAGCGAAAGTCCTTGAAAAGAGCAGATGCTATTGTCTGTGTAAGTGAAAACACAAAGAAGGACTTGTTAAAATTATTTGCCGTAGATGAAAGGAAGGTACATGTAATCTATCATGGGATTTTAAGACCTGATCTTACAACATTACCTTCTACTAGATTTATGGAAGCTCCATATATTCTTTTTGTCGGTCGTCGTACAAAATACAAAAATTTTGATAGGTTTGTGCGTGTTTTTGCAAAGTTACATAAAACATATCCTACTCTTTACGCAGTTTTTACTTCCAATCCTTTTTCAAAAGAAGAACTTTTACAATTTGAAAAATTGGGAATAGCTAATCGTATTATGCATGTTGCAGCTTCTGAAGACGTCATGAAACAACTTTATCGTGATGCTTTGTTTTTAGCATTTCCTAGTTTCTATGAAGGCTTTGGTATGCCTATTCTTGAAGCCTGGAGTTGTGGTTGTCCAGTCGTTCTTTCCAATGCCAGCTGTTTTCCTGAAATTGCAGGTGATGCTGCACTTTTTTTTGATCCTTATTCGGATGACGATATGCTTTGTAAATTTCAACGTATTATTACAGATTCTGTTCTTCGTCAATCTATTATTTGTAAAGGAAGCGATAGAGTTAAATTATTCTCTTGGGAGCGCTGTGCAGAGGAACACTTGAAACTCTATCAGTCCCTCTTACAATGATTTATGGCTCTTTGAATGTTTTGTTGTGTATATAAAGTCGTTCTTGATATGATTTTATTCCAAATATTAAGTTGTCATATTGAAAGTCTGGAAGATAGGCAGAACCAATCATCCTGAAAACACAATATATGAATATGAAGCATTCAAAGAGCCGTTTGTTATTTCTGATAGCAAAGCATTTGATAAGATCTATCCATATTATCCAATAGCCATAAGCAAATAATGTAGCAAAACGTTTACTCATTACAGAGAATTCGCTTAAGAAAAAGTACATAACAAAGTACCCTATAAGTCCATTGATTATAATTGCATTTTTCTTTCGTATATCTTCAAGTTTGTTGTAATATAAAAAAACTAAAATCCCAGTCATCAGTCTTTCTAGATAGCCTATAGATATGCCTGTTGACTCGTTAAAAACCTCAGTGTAAGCTTTTACTCGCATGGCAAATTGCTGATCTATACCTAAAATGCTTGCTATGGTAAGGAATACTGATATATGTCCAAGATAAATGATGTTACAGGCGATGAATATTCCTAGATATAGCCATTTGTTAGCTTTTTTGTGAAAGAAAAAGTATAAAGGAAAATATACGAGTGATGAAGTGTGGAATGATAAGGCAAGTAGACATAAAGAAAAATAATGTATAGGCTTTCTTTCCTTAATATAGGTCAGAGAATTTAGGAAAATACATATTGCTATTGAGTTTCTAAGAAGATTTGTACTGATTACTAGCCCCTCAAATGTGATATATAGCATCAATGCAAGCGGTATATTCTTAATATATTTCCTAAAAAAGTTTAGTAGTAGTACTGTATCAATAATACATACTATAAATTGCAAAAAGAAATAATTGTTATATATCGATTTGCATATGATATTTAGTATTGTAAATCCGGGTTCCCAGTGAAGTTCAGATCCTATTTTGTATTCTGTTACATCGTACCAATTGCAGTTTTGAAAATACTTGTAATATATGATCCAATCACTCAGAATAAATCCCCTGAATGCAAAAAAAATAAAAAAAACAGAAATCGAAGCGAAAATGGCTCTTCTCTTGATTGTTACGCTTTTCTGATTGTCATAGAGAAGAGCGCAAATACCAAGAAATACGATTAATAAAACATAAGGAAGATATATAGGCATTATTTTATTTTTTTCTGTCTTTGAGGATTAATACCCATATTGCATCGATGGCAATACCTATGCATGTATAAATAATAACAATAAACATTCTTGGAGTACTTGACGCCTTATTAGATGTTGTTGGTTTTTGAATGATAGTAAAGGCAGGGGTACGTTCTTGGACTTTTGCTTTAGCAGCTTGTAACTGGCTTGCCCACTGAGCGTATACATTGTATTTTAGTTGCATTTCATTTTCATATTGCTCTTCTTTAGTCTTATAGGATTGTAACAGTGGATCCTCGTTGGCATCAGAATAGCCTGCATACTTGTGTTGTGCTTCTATATACTCTTTTTTGCTTTCTATAAATAGTTTCTTATAATATTGTAAATCTTTCTTTGCCTTTTGTGTTCTATAAGTCGTGATATAGTCTTGCAGCCTATTTTGTAAAGTATCAGATATTATGGCAGCTGCAAGCGCATCATTATCGGTGGCGCTAATTGTGATCACGCCTGTTTTACTATCAATGAGACAAGAGATATTACTGGAAATAATTCCGATAAGATTCTCTTCATCTTTAGTAAGAATAAAGTTGTCTCCATCTTTAGATGGAACTGTTTTATCTTTTTTAGTAAAAAGTTTTTTGATCCATACACCAGGAATGTTCCAAAAAGGTATTTTGGCTTCTTTTGTTAGATGCTCTTTGAGTGTCCTTTCTGTCGAATTATCGATTGTCCTGATTTTAATATCAAATAAATTTTTAATAAATTCATTTGATGCAAAAATCTCCGGATAAATATCTGGATAGATTGCGTCCATAGAGGTCTTTGAATCAAGATTGATGCCAAAGTTTGAAGCCATTTCACTCAGGCTAGACGAAAGTCCAATTGAACTAGATGAAATTTCTGGTGCGAGTACAACAGTAGAGGTATATTGTTTCGGGGTATTAAGTGCGACAATTATACCAATAATAGCAGATATACCGGTACTTATGCATAGAGATTTCTTGTTCGACAGCAATTTTTTGACCAATGCTATCACATCAATTTCGTTTGTCTTATTAATTTCCATAATTTTTTTATGTAAAAGGTGAATCCCAAATACAATGATATTTGAGATCGTTTGTTCTTGTTTTAATAGTTTTGGCAGGAACCCCTGCTACAATTTCATAGTCACCTACATCATGGGTTACTACTGCACCGGCGCAAACTACTGCACCTTTGCCAATCTTTATACCTTGAAGTATAGTACATCCTACACCAAGCCATGCATAGTCATCAATAAAAATGGGTAGGTATATGGCATTGAATTTTTTAGACTGTACATCATGTCCCCCTGTTACAATTTTTACTTGGTGAGATATAGATACATTGTTACCAATATAAATGCCACCTCTTGCATCTAATAGGCAACCTCGGTTAATATCTGTATAATCGCCAATTTCGATGTGTCCTGGAGACATAATATAGTTTTGTTTCATGACAAATGATTTTTTCCCAATCTTCATTCTACATAGTTTCAAGATATATTTTCGGATACTCCAAAACGGAATGTGGGGCAGGATATCATTTACTGTATATTCGAGTAGAAATGCTGATAGCCATCTATATAGACAGGTTCGGGTGAATAGCGCCATAAATACTTGTTTTATGAAGAAGTAGCCTTTTTTAGGGTCTATAAGCTTATTTCTAGTAATTATATAGTTATAACACAAACTTTTGATCAAGTTGTTGGAAGTTCCTTCTTTTTGGTATGTTTGTATATAGACTTCTACTTTTTCAAATTTGCGTCCATCTTTATATGCTTGGTGAATCATGTTCCAATCTAAAGCATATCCTAATTTTTGTTTCTTATTTAGTTCAAAAAGATATTTCTTTTGAATACAAGCTCTAACTAAAGAAGATCCATGTCTGTATATAGGCTGAAATTCCATGCGCCTGATGTCCATATTGGCAGGCTTATTCATTTGGTCACCTTGGTATATCTCGATGCTATTGCCATAGATAAAATCAGCGTGTATTGTATCTTTGCAATTCTCAAAAATATTTTTCAGTGTGTTCTTATTTACATAGGTATCGCCAGAATTGAGAAAATTTATCCATGTGCCAGTTGCATGTTCTATACCCTTATTCATTGCTTCATAGATACCTTCGTCTTTTTCAGAACACCAATAGTCTATTCTGTCAATATATTCAAGGATGATTTCCTTTGTACCATCTGTACTACCTCCATCAATAACAATATATTCTTTGTTTTCCCACGTTTGTGAGAAATAGCTCTCTATCGTTTTTCTGATGTTTACTACATCATTGAATACGACTGTGATAACGCTTATTTTGTTGTTCATTATTGATTCCAAATCCCTTTTGCTTTATTATTAATTAGTAGTAGATGGCATTGGTATTGATGTATGAGTAACATGCCTATATCGTATGCTTTCATACATGAAATAAAATCTCCAATACCAATACTTACTCAAGTAGTGTGAGTAATGTGGTAATAGCTATACAAAATACTACTTATCGTATTCATTTATTTACTCAAATTAGCAATAGTTGCTATCATAGTAGCGATACTTGCTACACTGGTTCCCATGGTTGCCATTTCGGCAATAGAGGCCTTCTTTTTTAGTTTACTTGGTACTACAATCTCGCAGCCTGGTTGAACCTTGGCTCCCTGACTGATCTTGGCTACCATACCATTCATATAGATGATGTAAGCATTACTCTTGCGGGCCTTCTGTGAGAATCCACCGGCTGCATTGATATAGTATTTGGCACTTTTGCCTTTCATATAAGCTACTGTGTTAGGATAGAGTACTGCTCCGTTTACTTTGACGGTTGCATTATATTTAGGTACATATAAGCGGTCACCTTCACGTAATACCATGTTGGCATCACTGTTAGGGTCGGCGATAGCTTTGTCTAATTCGATACCAACACTGTAGTACTCTGGTATGTTGAATTTTGAAAGCATCGTCTGGTTATTCTGTTGTCCCAACTGTGATATAGATGAGGCGTTGTTGCTGCTTGCAGCGAGCTCCATTAACTCTTGTTGCTGTTGCTCTCGTACCATTTCCCATGCAGCTTGCATACGTTTCTTTTCTGCTTCGTTAGTCTTTCGTTCTAGACGGGCTCCCTTGATGTAGGCTAGTTTGGTAGCACCACCGGCAGCATGAAGTAGGTCGGTCAATCGAGCGTTGCGCTTGGTTAGTCCATAAGTTCCGGCAAACGAAACCTCACCACTGATCTCTACGTTTTGTTGCTCGCTATAACCAGGGTTGGCATGGATATATACTTCATCGAATGGCATGAGGGTGAATCCAGGTGTGCCATCGATGACGAAACCGTCTTTCAGACTCATCTGATAGCTTTGCCCGATAATACTGTCTGGGGCTATAGCTTTCGGATCGTTCACACGTCTACTTACGGTTACCTTTACCGTCGACGCCTTGTCTGTCAATCCACCGGCTTGGAGTACGAAGTCTTCAATCGTTTCGTTATCGGCATACTTATAGATACCAGGATATTGTACTTCTCCTCTTATCGTAATCGTACGTTCAGATGCTCTGTCTCTTTGTGTAGGGATGAAGAGCACATCATTTTCTTTGAGTGGTATATCGGCTATTTTGCCCGTCATAATGCCTGCGATATCAACAGAAATGACTTCAAGTGTTCTGTCACTCTTCATGCGATGCATGACGGCATGATCTGTGAATGCGTCTTCTGTAGTTCCTTCTGCGTGTTCGATGAGGCTACGTACGCTATTTATCTGCTGACTTATATTGTATTTGCCCGGGCGGAATACGGCTCCTTTTACCTCTACGGTATTCTCATAGCGAGGTAGTATAGAGTCTACGCTTACAGAGTCGCCATCAGCTACACGGAAACTGCTAAAGTCAAATTCTTCGACATTGAAAACGGCATATTCTCTGCCGGTCTTGCGATTAACACGAACACTCTTTTTGTAGGCATCACCTGTGAAACTTCCAGCGTATTTGAGCAGGCTCTGAATACTCTCGTTCTTCTTCATCTCGTAGAACATTGGTCGTTTTACTTTACCGGTAATGTTAACTAGGCAGTCATAAGGACCTACTACAATTACATCGTTATCTGTAAGTCGAACGTTTCCTGTTAGTTTGCCATTTAAGATGTAGTCATAAATGTCGACTACACTTACTAATTTATTGTGGCGATATACCTTAATATTACGGAGAGTACCAAGGTCATTAGTTCCTCCAGCCATATAAAGCGCATGAAATACGGTCGCAAATGCTGATAGGGTATAGGTTCCTGGAACTTTCACTTCACCCATTACGTTGATCATAATGGTTTTCGTCTGACCTACGGTAAGGCGAATTTTACTATTGCGATAACGGCTTCCTAAGGTATTTCTTAATCGTTTGTTAGCTTGGCTTACGGTTAAGCCAGAAATGTTGACTGGTCCGAAACCTTCAATGGTTACTGTTCCATCTGGTGAAACGGTATCTTGAATGGTCTTTTGTGAAACGCCATAGATTTCTATGATAACAGCATCGCCTGGCCCTAAACGATAGTTTTGAGGGGTAGCGATATTCATATTTGATTCAAAGGTCAATTCATTGTTATTGAAAATATCTCGGCCGAATACTTTTTTCTTTTCAGCTTTCTCCTTGGCAAGTAAGCGTTGGAGCATCTCGGTAGAGTCTGGAATCATCTCAAACATTTCTTTTTGCATGTCAAGATAATCCTGATCGTTTTCATCGAAAGAATGCTTACGTGTGGATAAAATCTCATGCGTATCGTTTATACGGTAAGAACTGCTACTATTCGTTTTAGCTACTTGTTTTTGATAGTCTTCGCGAGTCTTACCATTGTTTACTCTTAATTTATCTGATGTGTTTTCTGTATTGTTACTAATGTTACCAAGGCCAGATTCTTTTTGCTCGCGTTGATATTTTTTTCGTACACGCCTTATCTGATTGATATCTACACCATTTTGCATTAATTTCGTTACAATTTGGGTATTAGAAGTGCCTTTTGCGTGTTCTTTTACTACAAATTGCATAACCTGGTTGTCTGTCATGCTACCAGATTGTGCCCATAGAGTTGTTGAGCCAAGAAGGAATATCAAGGCGCAAATAATATATTTTTTCATACTAACTTTATTCTTTCGGTTATGCTTATTTTCTATATAACCATGTTTATTGCTCTTTATTGTGTTTGTAGAGAAAAGCTATAAACAAAAATAGGTATCTTGTCTTCTTTCTTTTGGGTTCAGTATAAAAAATGTGTTTTTTAGTGGTTTCGGTTGTTAGGCACATATAATGTGCTCTATATGCAAGTATATATGTTACCAGCCTCTTCCCCAACCATTGTTATTGCCAAAGTCGTTGTCGTTATTCTGATTTTCTGAAGGGGTTTCAACTACAGGCATGTCTTGTTGAGGTTCATTATTGTCGCCATTAAAACTAGACACGGTTGTATTTACTGAAGCTGCCAACAGTACTGCGTTGCCAAGTTCAGCACTTATGATTTCTGTTTTTGGTGCTGTATATATTTTTTTTGCCATTTAATTAGTTGAAATTATATATTTTGCTTGTTTTCATAGACTTGATATTGCAAATATACGCTTTTTTTATTCCATTCAGCCATTCAGATGCCCTAATATAATATTAATTAACATTTTAATATACTTTATTATACTTTTGTATGGTTGTGATGTACATATATGTATTCAGTATGATTGGTTATTGACTAAGTAAAAAACATGGTATATTTTTAATAAATTTGAATTTATTTGACATTATGCGTCTTGAGTTTTGCGTATTTGGATTCGGTATGCTAAATGGTCTCAAATACGCAAATTATGTGGCAATTTTGTATCTTCTTGAATATCAGAGTGTTACACATTTAACGTTCCGTAAGTTTAAAAAAGGGGCGCCAAAACCCCAGGTCCTAGGGGTCGAAAGCTTAGGGTTGATGCGATAAGGTCATAGAGTTTAGCGAACAAAGTCTTAGGTTTCGACCCCTAGGACCTGGGGTTTTGGCGGGAGAGAAAATCGAGGGGTGGAAAAAAGACCAAACAGGCTGATCAAAAGCTAAAGATTTTGAGCTAGATGACGATTTTTGAAGGCTATGTTTTTTGGGTATATTATTTGACATTCTGTCCGCTTTGGACTTGGAAAGTGTAAAATGAGTTGTTTTAGCCTAAAAAAAGCGTATCAAAGCAACGTGCTTTGATACGCCTTTATATATAGGTATACTGTTTTCTGAAGTTTTTTAGTTGTCTTCACTGAAAAGAGGATCGTCAGGTGTAACCATAGTTGGTTTTTGTTCATAGTCCTTTAAGAGCTTTTCTGAAACAAACTTTTTGTTGACTACTAGTCTGAACATATATTCATCAAACCATTTATCGGTCATGATGAAGCAACCTCCAAATCCGTTGTCGCTTCCCCAACTGTTTTCAACCTTCCATTTCTTAGGATTGCCATTCTCGTCGAGGTCTACAGCTGTAAGTGTCATGGCATGGGTACTACCGCTATCAAAAGTTTCGATTCTTTGTGCTTTGTTCATTCCAAAAGAAGTACCAAACAGCGTTCCGTAGTCATAATTGTTGATATCTAAGTAGCCACGTTTGCGGTCAAGCTGTTTGCCTACATCGTAGGAAGAATACATCTTTCGTCCTGCTTTGATACTTGCAATAGCCATCTCTTTGATGTCCTTCATAGGCAAATTTAGATATTTCCAGTTGTGTCCATCGTATGTGTGACGATCGTATTCTACCTCGTATGTTTTATAATAAGGTCTACGAGGGTCGTTCATGACCATGATGAACGTGTCATTAATCTTTCCACCTACAGTAAACTCATAGAAAGACTTTGGAGTATATTTCTTGGCAGGAGCAATAGCTTTGCCGTTTTTGTCTGTAAATGTATACGTGAATTCTTTAACAGGTTCGCCCAATGTAAGGCTTAAAATATGGTATACTTCGCCAAGCATTTCTGCTTTTCTGCTTTGAATAGCTTTTTTGTTTTTACCTTTTGCCACCATATCGCGAAGTTCAAGTCCAAATTCACGAAGTTTGGATGATATAATTCTTGCCATGCGAGAGGTGTTTTCTGAAGAATAGGTTTCTGGCATGACACTCATAGGTACTAAACCATATTTTTCTGCCAAATCAGCTACACCGCAGAATGTACCTCCGTCACTGATAGGGTTCTGGAAGAAAAATCTTACCATTTTATCATCAATAGGCTTTTTCGCATAGTCGATAGTGCCCTGAAGCATCAGGTTAGCTTTTTCTAACTGATCATAAAAGAATAAGTATGCCTGTGAATATTCTACAGTCATTTTTTGATCTTGTGCTAATGCAAAGTTAGAACGCAATACATTGAGACCCGAAAACATCCAACATCTTCCAGAACTCTTTTGATTGTGGATGCTCTGTTTTGGGGTTTCATTACTGAAATAAGTGTCTACTGTGCCTGCGTTAGCGTGATTTTTAGCTAAATTGTCGATAGAGTTAGAAGCAATGGCATTGAAAAGTGCTTTGTTAGTAGCATTGCTGTTTTGTTTTTTCTCCATCTGTTGAATCATCTGATATGTGATTCCTCCCTCTTTGTTTTGTGCCGAAATGGTTCCGGCTGTAGCTAGTAACAGTGTAGCTACGAATACTTTTTTGTTCATTTATTATTTAAGTGTTGATTTCGCATACAAAAATACGAAAAAAGTTTTGTTCGACCAATATCTGTTATGGTCTTATCTGTAATTCTTTTATATTCTTATATTCTGTAATGTGTATTTCTCGGCTTGTTATTTTATTTGGTGATTCTTTTATTTTATGAAATATAAGCGATACTATTGTTGTCTATTTATGAATAACTATACTATTAATCTATAAATAATATATCGATATCGTGATAAATAATAACTTGATTAAACTAAGAATAACCTATAGATAAAAATAGAAATGCCAAATATATAAATGGTAAAATGATTTACTAATTAATCTTAAAATGATGAATAATATTATAGATGTATAAGATATTATTTGTATCTTTGTTGGTGTAATTCAATATAGCCCTAACGGCATCACGGTAAGCCGGTAAAAGTGACTAGAAAAGTACAAACTAGAATCATAGCATTTGCAAATCATAAAGGTGGAGTAGGTAAGACTACTTGTGTGGCTGGTGTAGGTCAAGGTCTTGCAAAATTGGGAAATAAAGTTTTGCTAATAGACTTGGATACTCAGGCAAATTTGACGAGTTTCTTCTTTGATCCTAACGATGAAACGGAGCGATTG
>Ga0247611_10006116_pt1 | contig 15578 bp, 9 predicted proteins | sample 177DNAGHGhighgp2_FD_192422 | JGI IMG/M metagenome (GOLD analysis project Ga0247611, IMG submission 192422) | Sheep rumen microbial communities from Palmerston North, Manawatu-Wanganui, New Zealand - 1770 DNA GHGhigh gp2 | ecosystem: Host-associated > Mammals > Digestive system > Stomach > Rumen ...
GGCCGGACGTATGGCTGCCCTCAACGGAGCCTATTATCTTCAGAAGACGAAAGGTGGCTCAGGCAAGCTCGTCAGCGGAGTGCCGGGCGTAAAGCCAGCACGTGTCCTCGTGCTTGGCGGTGGTGTCGTGGGTGAAGCTGCAGCACGCATGGCAGCAGGACTTGGTGCCGACGTCACCATTGCCGACATCTCGTTGCCGCGCCTGAAACAGCTGGCTGCTGAGCTGCCCGTGAATGTCCGCACGCTCTATTCCACAGAACATAATATTCGTTTGGAGCTGCCCACGGCCGACATCGTCATCGGTGCCGTGCTGATTCCCGGTGCCAAGGCTCCTCATCTCATCACACGCGACATGCTTCAGCTGATGCAACGAGGCTCGGTGCTCGTTGATGTGGCCATCGACCAGGGCGGCTGCTTCGAGACCTCACGTCCCACCACGCACAGCGAACCCGTCTATGACATCGACGGTATCGTCCACTACTGCGTGGCCAACATCCCCGGTGTCGTGCCTAATACCTCCACCATTGCCCTCACCAATGCCACCCTCCGCTACGCCCTCGCCCTTGCCGACAAAGGCTGGCAGCAGGCTTGCCGCGATGACGAAAGCCTCCGCCGTGGTCTCAACATTGTCGATGGCCGCATCACCTTCAAGGCCGTCGCCGACGCCTTCAATCTGCCCTACAGCCCTATTGAGCTGTAGGGCGGCAGTCCTTTAATGCTCCCGTCCACACTATCATCATTAAAGAATAGTGAGAATATTACGTCTATTCCCTCATATAATTGGCAAAAAGTTTGGTGGTTCGTCCAGAAAAGTGTAGCTTTGCATCGATTATTCGTCCAGAAAAGTGTTATTGCACACTGATTATTCATCCAGAAAAGTGTAATTTAAATGAAGCGAAAACTTTATAACTCACTGATAGAGTGGAAGAACGATTCCTTGCGCAAACCTCTTGTGCTAGAGGGAGCCCGTCAGGTTGGGAAAACGTGGTTACTAAAGGAGTTTGGTAAAAACGAGTACGACAATCTGGTCTATATCAACTGTGCAGATGAGCCTTTTGCCAAATCATTGTTTGTGAGCGATCTTATTCCAAAGCGTATTATTCGTGATATTGTTGCCAATATGGGGCAGCAGATAGTTCCAGGCAAAACATTAATCTTCTTCGATGAGGTACAGGAAGCCCCGCAAGGAATCGCTTCGCTGAAGTATTTTTGTGAGAACGCTCCCGAATTGCATGTTGTAGCAGCTGGATCGCTGTTGGGCGTGGTTCATCATCCTGGTGAGTCATATCCTGTTGGCAAGGTGGATATATTGAGATTGTACCCCATGACGTTCGAAGAGTTTCTTTGGGCTAAAGGTTATGATTCTCTTTCTGAAATACTTGCTAATTGTGAATGGGATTCATTAAATGTTTTGGATCACAGGCTTCAGGATTTGCTACGTCAATATTACTATGTGGGGGGTATGCCTGAAGTGGTTTTGAACTGGGTTGAAAAGGAGGATGTACTTGCTGCTCGTCGCAATCAGAATAGAATCATTACGGCTTATGCCAATGACATCTCAAAGCATGCAGGGCAGGAAGCGGAGCGAATCAGGATGGTGTGGCAGAGTATTCCTGCGCAGTTGGCAAAGGAGAACAAAAAGTTCATCTATGGAGCCGTGAAGAAAGGTGGGCGTGCAAAGGAGTTTGAATTGGCGATTCAGTGGCTGATAGATGCTGGCCTTGCTTATAAAGTCTATAATTGTAAGAAGCCTGTAGTGCCCTTAAGGTTCTACGAAGATTTCGATGCTTTCAAACTATTTGCACTTGATGTCGGCCTGTTGGGTGCTATGGCTAATGCGCCTGCAAGCCTGATGCTGACCAGCAAGGATGTGTTTAAGGAATTCAAGGGAGCATTCTCTGAGAATTATGTGTTAGAGCAACTTATAACCTGTGATAATCTGTCAATAGATTATTTCAGCAAGGAAAACTCCAAATTAGAAATCGACTTCCTTGTACAAGCAGACGACAGAATAATTCCTATTGAGGTTAAGGCAGAGGAGAACGTGAAGAGTAAGTCGCTGAAACAGTTTGTAACGGTAGATCATGCCGATAAACCTCTCAAAGGTCTGCGCTGTTCTATGAAACCATACATCGATCAGGGTTGGATGGAAAATATCCCATTATATGGTGTTCTGGGATACATTAACAAGCAAATCATTCAAGGTCGTTGACGATGCCTTTAACCCGCCTACAGCCCTATTGAGCTGAAGGGCGGCCGAATTTAAGAATAGAAGAATAATAAGAATGACTATGACGATAAATGAACTCATAAATAACTTTACCGAACATCTAAAAAAATACGGATTGAACGGAGACCCTTATCAGCAAGAGCTGTATAAGTGGGAAATCATTTCAACGTATCATGATAGGCTTGATCCCGACAGTTCTGACTTTGCAAAGAATATATCGGAAATGAATTTTCGGAATCTTTGGTATGCGAGTAATCAACGCAAGGCGATGCAGAACTTTGCTCAGCGTGAACCTGAAGAATATCGTTCTCTACATAAGCTTCTTTATGATGAGGGCCAGCCCTTACAAATGCGTATTACTTCATTTACAGAGGGCTGTGATAGACTTTGGGACACGAAGATAAAGCAGCGTTTCCCAGATCAAGATACTAGTTCATGTTGTGACGAGCGTTTAATTAGTTGTTTCCTTGCCATCAAATATCCTGAGAAATATACATTCTACAAAAATGATGTTTATCTAAATCTCTGTGAGCTGTTTGGCGTAGAGTCCCAAAAAGCAGGGCAGAAGTTAGTGCATTTCTATGATTTGTTGAATGAAAAGGTTATTCCACTTGTCAAAGCAGATGCCAATTTGTGTGAAACTGTTGATAAAGAGGTTAGCCAGCATGGGTACATCAAGAGCTTACCATTAATAGCTCAGACTGTTATTTGGAATGCTATGAGCCAAGGTAAGTTCAATAAGAAGCAGATATGGCTGTTCTTCCCTGGTGACGATGAACAGAACTTTAACGAAATGGTTGAAGATAATTATATCTCAATCTATGAATGGGGCGAAATTGGCAGTCTTGACAACAATGAACTTCGTGACCAGAAAGGAATCAGGAATGCCCTGAAGGAAAAAGTTGATAATTACAAGACGAAGGAACCAGGCCATTCTGTTAAGATGCTTTATGACATGAAGCATAATATGAAGATTGGTGACTACGTGGTTTGCAGAAATAAGAATTTTAATGAGATAATAGCTGTCGGTGTAGTAACAGGAAGTTATTTCTTTAATCCAGATCATCCTGTAAATAATCACTGTGTACAAGTTAAGTGGAATAGAGGTGAATGGGATATAACACAAATATTGAGAGAGTCCAAAGATTCTACCTCTGCAGCCCCTCGATTGCAAAATGTCACAAGGAAGGACTGGGCTCAGAAATTAGTTTCACTATTCGGAAATTGGGATGGTGAAGAAATAACAGATGGTCGAACAAGTAATGATTCAAGAATGATGGAAGAATTAGAAATACTCAAACAAAAGAAACAAATTATTCTCCAGGGTGCTCCTGGCACAGGTAAGACCTACAAAACAGCTGCCATTGCAGTAGGTATGTGTAATCCGACCTTCTCTGATTTTGAAGACCATCAGAAGGTGATGGAAGAGTATGAAAGATTGCAGAATGAAGGTCAAATAGCCTTCTGCACCTTCCATCAATCTATGGACTATGAAGACTTTATTGAGGGCTTGAAGCCAGAGGTAAAGGGCGATGCCTTAGAGTATAATGTGGAAAATGGCATATTCAAAACCATCTGTGAGTTAGCGCAGACTAAAGAAAATACAGACATAGCAACTTGCATTGACAAATATCTCCAGACCATTAAGGGCTTTGAGAATAAAAAGATTATTCCAACTGTGACAGGAAAGTCTGAGTTGTATGTCTGGTGGACAGAAGGCAATGACACTATCAGTACACGCAGTGTGTTGTCCAAGAGTGAAAAAGGCGACCAATATTCACCATCGCCCCTTAATATTGAGAAGGTCAAGCTGCAAGCTCTTGGTGAAGGTGTGGAGAACAACTGGCGACAGTATGCCCAGGCTTTCATCAATGCTGTTAAGAAAGAGTACAATCTGGAGAATCAGGTTTCTGATAAGCCATATGTTCTGATTATTGACGAAATAAACCGTGGCAATGTTTCCAAGATATTCGGAGAACTTATCACTTTGCTTGAAGCCGACAAGCGCAGTGGTGGCGGTTCACATCATATCAGTTTGAAGTTGCCTTACTCAAAGGAAGACTTCTCCGTTCCCTCAAACCTCTACATTATCGGAACGATGAATACTACCGACCGTTCTACAGGAACTATTGATTATGCGGTGCGTCGTCGTTTTGCATTTGTTACATTGGAATCGAGAGCAGACGTTATCGAGAACTGGTGTAACTCTCAGTCTGTAGCATCCGATATTAAGAAAGCTGCTCTTGCCTTGTTTGCTCAGATCAATGGCTTAGGAAGAAAAGATAGCAGTTCATTCATTGCGAAACATAAAGCTTCAGACTTTGAGTTGGAAGATTTGAAAGTCGGTCACAGTTACTTTATGGCTAAAGACATGGCGAGTCTCAAACTGAAGATGCGCTATGAGGTAGTTCCTCTCATTAAGGAGTATATAAAGGATGGCATACTTAGAAGTATGTCAGATGATGATAAATACTTTGATTGCTGGCAGAACGCAGAGTGTTACTATCCTTCTACAACAGATTACACGACCGAATAATGCAAGAACACGAAAAGATACCATACGATTCCTTGTCCTTTCAAGATTATTGGGGCGAAGGTATGCGTCTTCCAGGCCAAAGCAAAGGTTTGGACAGATGGTTCTTTCAGTGGCAGTGGCGTAATAATCCTATAGTAGATGATGAACAAGATTCTGAAAAGCCTGTCGTAACGGAATCTGGCTATTATGCTTCATACGTCATAGGCGCACAGTGGTTTGATGAAGCAAAAACCATGCCTCTCGTCATAACAACCAAGCATGGTTGTGACCGCATTGATTTCCTAAAAATGTTCAGCGTCTGTTTCAATAGCGGCATTGAAGCAAAAGAGTTCTCAAAGATATATGCCGTAGATATGGAGCAACCCCGTATCAAGGCATCTGAACTTAAAAGTGTTCTAAGTCCTCTTATTGTCGCCCATTTCCTTTCTGTAGTAAGGGATATTGTCAAAAGGGGACTGAAGAAGGGCTATGTTCAGCGTGAAGATAACCTCAAAAAGGTCAAGGGGCACATTGACATCTCCAGGAATGAGCGCATGAATGTCTTGAAGAAACGATTTGATAAGGTGTTTTGTCGCTATCAAGAGTATTCTGAGGACACGTTGGAGAACAGGTTAATAAAGAAAGCACTCATATTCTCTCAGCATGTTTTGCAGATAGCTGGACTCTCCGAGAGCCTTCTTGCTCTTCAGCATACCATACATGAGTGCTTGTCTGCTTTTAGTAATGTCGGTGATCAGATTGAGGTTTGGGAAGTCAAGGCTATTAAACATCACAAAATATTCAAGGAATATGATGATGCAATCAAGCTTGCGCAGATGATACTTCATCGCTACGATTACAGCATTACCAATATCACCACAGCCGAAGAAGAGTACTGTCCTGTCTTCTGGATTGACATGGCCATGCTGTATGAGCATTATGTATTAGGTTTGCTTCGTGAAGCTTACGGGGAAAAGATACATTATCAGGTACATGGTCATACTGGCTATCCTGATTTTGTTTGCTATTCGCCCAAGGTCGTACTGGACACTAAATATATACCAAGGTTTGAACAAGGGAACCTTGATACTTATATTGCTCGACAGTTGAGTGGATATAGTCGTGACAAGTGGATATTCCCGACAAAGCCGGAATCTATTATTCCGTGTATGATTATTTATCCTATTGAAGGAGAGGAAGAAAATCCGTTTAAATCGAAGCAGCTGGAAGACTTCTTAAACGTTGAAGACCGTTGCCTTTGGAATTTTCACAGAATTGCTGTACCATTACCAGTCTTGAATGATACAAAGTAAAGACATGCCAACATCCTCGATAAGCTCTTCGCGCGCGTGAACAAACCTCAAAATGCCTTCACACCTTCACATTTTGGCTGAACTTGTTGAATGTCAATGTTTAAAAGCGTGAAGGGACGTGTGAAGGTGGTGTGAAGGGGGTGAAGGTTATGGTGTTCGTTTACGTTATAGTTATCGTTTTACGTTTCACGGCGGTGAATGCGTGTTTCCCGTCCATGAAATCTGTGTTTCACGGCGTGAAACACAGATTTCGCGTCGAAGATTTGGTTATGCGGCTAAGAGTGTGTAACTTTGCGGCCATATTCAAGGACGATATCTTCTATGAGGATCAAGGTTTGTGCCCAACGGGTTATTCCCTTTTGAATGGCTCACTTCCTTCTCATCATTAGTCCATACACATCATTCGATTAAATAGATTAAAGAACATGCCTTACTATTACAAACGCGAGCTTAATGACTTGAACGGAACAGGCAAGAAGGTGTTCCGCTACGAGATACGTTCTGAGGGCAATGTCACCCTGCGTGACCTGGCCTATGAGATCCATAAACGTTACCGCGCCCTTGGCGAAGGCGAGGCTGAGGGCATCGTCAGCAGTCTCCTGGAAGCCATCCGCGAGGCGCTTGCGGAAGGGCGCACCGTGACGCTCAATGACTTCGGGACGTTCTCGCTCGGCATCGGGTTGAAGGACGAAGATACGATGGTGACGACGCGCGACGATGACGACCCCGGCCATGAGCCTAATGCGCGCAGCATCGGAGTGAAGGCCGTGCATTTCCGCGCTTCGAAGCGGCTGATTGGCGACATCGATTATCGTTGCCGTCACAACCTGTTCCGCGAGCCGGGCGGTACGGCGCATATTCATCGTACACAGCTTTCACGTGAAGAGCGCATCAACGTGGCCGTGAAGTTCATCGAGGATCATAACTTCATGCGCCTTGGCGACTATGCTTCGCTCCTGCATATTTCTCGCGCCATGGCCAGCCGCGACCTTCAGAACTTCGTCAAAGATCCTGCCGTGCCGATTACCACCGATGGCGTCCGTAGTCATAAAATTTACGTGTTGGCATGATGAGAATGAATATCGCAATCATTGGCACAGGAAAGATTGTTCACGAGGCGCTGCCGGTGATCGTTGGGACCGAAGGCATCGTGGTGCGCAGCATCTGGTGTCGTGAGCATTCGTTGGCGAAGGCGGAGGCGTTGGCGGCGCAGTTCGGCATTCCGCAGGTTGCGACGGATTATGCAGCGGTATTGGCTGACCCACAGGTCGATACCGTCTATGTCGCTCTCGTCAACAGCGTTCATTATGCCTATGCCTTGCAGGCGTTGCAAGCAGGAAAAAACGTTATCCTTGAGAAGCCTGCGTGCATGAGTTATCGCGAGCTTGCCCGTCTGGCTGAGGAAGCGCGAGGCCGTGGACTGATGCTCTTCGAGGCCGTCACGCTCCTACATTTGCCCGCTTTCCACCTCCTTCAAACAGAGCTGCTGCCGCAGTTGGGCGCCATTCGTCATGTCGAGTGCAACTACAGCCAACGCTCCAGCCGTTATGATGCTTATTTGCATGGTGAAGTGCTGCCCGCCTTCGACCCGTCGGTCGGTGGCGGTGCGCTCATGGACATCAATATCTATAATCTTCACTTCGTGATTGCCCTCTTTGGCAAGCCCGATTCGGCTCGTTATTACTGCCGTCGCGGCTTCAATGGCGTGGATTTGTCGGGGACAGTGGTGATGAAAGCGCCGCTCTGCCTCTGTACAGGGGCTAAGGATACCGATGCGCCGAGCTTTGGACTGCTGCAGGGCGACAACGGATGGTTGCGCATCGAGGGACCTGTCAGCACGATGGCGGCCATAACTATATGTCTTCGTGGCCAGCAGCCGCGACAAATTCCCCTTGCGCCCGTCAGCCATCGCCTGGCTCCCGAGTTCGCGGCCTTCGCCGATATCCTCCGTAGGCAGGACTACGCCACGATGAACAGCCTGCTCGACCATTCCCTCGCCGTCATGACGGTGGTGGATGATATAGTGTCTGATTAAATAAATTGTATTGCCTATGATAAACAAATGTTTAAATCGTTCGTTGAGCTTAATGATGCTCGCGGCATGTTCCTTCTTAACGTTCCCAACTAAGGCACAAGTCACGGAGCGTCAACGTCCCGCCGAATGGGCAAGCCTCGTGCCGGGTGCCCGTTTCATGGACCGCTTTCGTCCCATGCAGGGCAATGACCTGCGCAGCGATGTCTGGGGCGCTCATTACGTGAAGCCCCGCTTGGTGGACAACGGCATCGAGGATGCTTTCTGGAGCTATTGGGGCGGCAACATCGTCAAGGGCGACGACGGACGCTGGCATCTGTTCGTGGCAGCCTGGCTGGAAGCCTCGGAGAAAGGACACATGGAGTGGGGCAACTCATGGGTAGTCCACGCCACGGCTCCCACGTCGCACGGTCCATTCCGTCCGCAGCAGATCGTAGGCCGGGGCCATAATCCCGAGATTTATCGTACCGACGACGGCACTTGGGTGCTCTATGTCATCGATGCACGTTACACCTCGCGCAGCCTCAATGGCCCGTGGGAAAAGGGTAAGTTTGAGTTTGATCCTCAAGGCAAGCCCATCATCGAAGGGTTGTCGAACCTCTCGTTTGCGCGTCGTCCCGAAGGCGGATGGCTGATGGTGTGCCGTGGCGGAGGCATCTGGACGAGCGACGACGGCCTGTCCACGTGGCGTCAGGTTTCCGAAGGCTCGGTGTACCCGAAAGTTGACGGACGCTTCGAGGACCCCGTGCTGTGGCGCGACTCGGTGCAGTACAACCTTATCGTGAACGACTGGCTCGGGCGCATCGCCTACTACCTGCGTTCAGCCGATGGCATCCATTGGCAGGTGGACGACGGCGAGGCTTATATGCCTGGCATCGCCCGGCATGCTGACGGCAGTCGCGAGGAATGGTTCAAGTACGAACGCATGCGCATCCTTCAGGACGAGCACGGGCGTGCCGTTCAGGCTAACTTCGCCGTCATTGATACCATCAAGTGGGACGATAAACCGCTCGACCGTCACAGCTCAAAGAACATCTGCATCCCCCTCGATCCAGGTCTGTTGCTCACTATCCCATCCACGGTGAAGTCCAAGGCCGGCAAACTCACCTTGCGCATCCGTGCGGAGGAAGGCTTCGAGCCCCAGCGCGACCTCGACCTGAGCAGTTTGAGGTGCGGTTCGCCTCACGAAGTGGACTATGGCCGAGGCGCTGCTCCCACGTCCTCACGTGTGGATGGTCGAGACCTTGTGCTCACCTTCCGTATGCGCGACCTGAAATTCAAGCCCGACGACTTTGCCGCCAAGGTCCTCGTGTCCCGTCGCGACGGTTCCGTCACCTTCGGCTTCGCCCGTCTGCCGTGGTTCTGAACCGTTTGAATGGACACCGAAGTCGTTAATCCTTTATTCTTAAAAAAATGAATCTCCGCCTCCCTTACTTTATCCTCTTCCTTCTGCTGGCGTTGCCGCTCCCGAGTCGTGCTTGGGATGAAGGCCTTTATGCTGAGATAGAGCGGAGCATCACGCCGCCGCGCTTGTCCGAAAGCACGTTCGATATTACCCGTTATGGCGCCCGACCCGAAGCCACGGCGGCGCAGAACCAGCGTGCTATCCAGCGTGCCATCGACGTGTGTTCACAGAAGGGCGGCGGAAGGGTAGTGGTGCCCTCCGGCAAGCGTTTCCTGACAGGTGCCCTCACGCTGAAGAGTGGCGTGAACCTCGTGGTGGAGGACAGCGCACGGCTGGAGTTCGCCTTCGAGCCTGCGCTCTATCCTGTCGTCCGCACGAGTTGGGAGGGGCTGGAGTGCTACAACCTGCAGCCTTGTATCTACGCCTATGAAGCCCATGACATTGCCATCACAGGGCGTGGCACCATCGATGGCGGCGGCACGCGCGAGACGTGGTGGGCGTGGTGCGGCAATCCTAAGTTCGGCTGGCATGAGGGTCTGCCCAGCCAGCGCTTGGGTGGGCGCGACCGCTTGTTGCGCAACGGCGAGGATGGCGTGCCGATGACAATGGAAAATGGACAATGGACAATGGAGCGAGTGTTCACGGCAGCCGACGGTATGCGTCCGCAGCTTGTGAACTTCGTCCGTTGTCAGCGCGTGCTCTTGGAAGACGTCATGTTGCTTCGGTCGCCCTTCTGGGTGGTGCATCCCCTGATGTCCACCGACGTCACACTCAGACGCTTGCACATCATGAACGACGGCCCTAACGGCGACGGCTGCGACCCTGAGTCGTGCGACCGAGTGCTCATCGAGGATTGCTATTTCAGTACCGGCGACGACTGCATCGCCATCAAGAGCGGCCGCAACAACGACGGCCGCCTGCGTGCCATGCCGTCGCAGAACATCATCGTCCGTCGCTGCGAGATGCGGAACGGGCACGGCGGCGTGGTCATCGGCTCGGAGATTAGCGGTGGCTGCAAGAATGTGTTTGCCCACGACTGCGTGATGGACTCGCCCAACCTGGACCGCGTGCTGCGCATCAAAACCAACACGTGCCGAGGCGGGGTGGTGGAGAACATCAACATGAAGGACATACGCGTAGGCCAATGCCGCGAGGCGGTGGTGAAGATCAACCTCGACTACGAGCCGCGCGAGCAATGCTGCCGGGGCTTCCTGCCTATGGTGAGGAATGTCAACGTGGAGCGTGTCACCTGCCAGCAGTCGCGCTACGGCGTGATGATCGTGGGGCTGGACACGGCGACGTGTGTCAGCGATATCCACCTCCGCGACTGCCGCTTCGAAGGTGTGGCCGAGGGCAACAACATAAAAGGTAAGACGCGCGCCGTGAGCTTCGAGAACCTCTTCATCAACGGCAGCTTAGTGCTGCACGAGCTACCCTACGGTGGCCGCTATTCCGAATGGATGGTGCGTTCAGAGATGCAACGCACGCCGCATTCCTACCTGCTCGACTTCTCCAAGAAACCCAAATGGAGCTATGTGATGGGTATCGAGTTGGAGGCCATGCTGGACACCTATCTTCGCTATGGTGGCGACAACATCCTCCGCTATTGCCGCGAGTACACGGACACTATGATCAACGAGCAAGGCGCAATCCGCACCTATAAGCTGGAGGACTATAATCTCGACCAAATCCGTACCGGGCATTTTGTGGCTCGCATGTATCAGCTCTATCCCGAGCGCAAGAACCTGCTGGCTCTGCAGACGCTTATGAAGCAGCTGCACAAGCAGCCGCGCACCACGCAGGACAAGGTGTTCTGGCACAAGGCCATCTATGCCTATCAGGTGTGGCTCGACGGCATCTTCATGGGCCTGCCCTTCTACGCGATGACCGCACGCGACCTGCTGAAACCCAAGCAGGCGTTGAAGATTTACGACGATGCCGTGGATCAGATCAACGCTACCTACCGCCGCACCTTTGATTCGCAGACAGGCTTGAACCGTCATGCCTGGGACGAGACGGCGGAGATGTTCTGGGCGGACAGGCTGACCGGACAGACGCAGCATTGCTGGGGACGGGCACAGGGGTGGTTCACGATGGCGTTGGTGGAGCTGTTGGACGCGCTGCCCGAGGACTACTCTCGGCGTGCGGAAGTCATTGATCTGCTGCGGCGTGACCTCGATGCCGTCATCCGTTGGCAGGACAGCGCGAGCGGCCTTTGGTATCAGGTGATGGATGCGCCCGACCGTCGGGGCAACTACCTCGAATCCACCTGCTCGTCGATGTTTGCCTACTCGCTGCTGAAAGCCTTCAACCAAGGTTATGTGGGCGAGAAATACCGCGATGCAGGTCTGAAAGCCTACGAAGGCATCATCAAGCATTTCATCCGCGTGAATGCCGACAAGTCGATCTCCCTGACCCGTTGCTGCGAAGTGTCGGGGCTGGGACCGGGCGTGAGCGACAAAGTGTTGAAAGCAGCCCCGCATGTGAAGGAAAACCGCCGCCGCGACGGCTCGTTTGAATACTACATCAGCGAACCCATTCGTGACAATGATGCCAAGGGCATTGGCCCCTTCATCTGGGCGTCGCTGGAAGCCGAGAAGCTGGGATTCAACGCCGACAAGGCGACGGCTATTGACCGTCATGCTATCGTCAGTCGCAACAGCCCCGTAGTCACGGCAGCCGACAAACTCGCCTCTCTTACAGTCGGCAACGGCCATTTTGCGACGACGGTTGATGTGACGGGCCTGCAGAGCTACCCTTCCGAGTATGTTTTGGGCGTGCCCCTGACCGCCATGTCCGACTGGGGATGGCATTCGTTCGAGAACGTGCATCACTTGACAGCCTCCGAGAGCCACAAAGCCTATGACTTCGGCCATGGCCATCAGGAAGTGTATGCCGTGGAGTATAAGAAAGACGAGGACGGGCGCCACAAGGAAGCCACAGCATACTTCCGCGTGAATCCCCACCGCCTGAATCTCGGCACAATCGGACTTAACCTTCGCGACCGGCAAGAGCAGCCCGTCTCATGGCAGTCGCTTCAAGCCATACGTCAAGAACAGAAACTCTGGGACGGAGAAATCGTATCCGCCTTCACGGCCGATGGCGAGAGGGTAGAGGTGACCACGGGTGTTCACCCGACGAAGGACGCTCTTTTCGCAAGGATCAAGAGCCGCTTGCTGAAGGACCAAAGAGCATCGCTCGCGCTGCGGTTCTCTTATCCAACAGGGCGACATACCGACGATGGTAACGACTGGAGTCAGCCGGAGTGCCATCAGTCGGAAATCATCGCCCAGAACGACCATTGGGCCCTAATCCGCCGGATGCTCGACGAAACCACCTATTACGTTCTTCTACAATGGGAAGGGCAGGCCACCCTGCGCGAAAGCGGACTTCACACGTTCGAACTCACGACAACCGACGAAGTCCTCGCTTTCGCTGTCGAATACCTGCAGCAGGCACCCTCCGCCGCCCCCACAGCTTTTGAGTTCTACCAATACCATGAGGCTACACGGCGACATTGGAACGGCTGGTGGCAGGAGGGTGCCATCGTGGATTTCTCCCGATGTACAGACGTGCGTGCCAAGGAGTTAGAGCGCAGGGTGGTGCTTTCACAGTATCTCACCCAAGTCAACTGCGCCAACAGCCTGCCACCACAAGAGAGCGGGCTGACCTACAACACTTGGTTTGGGCGTCCACATCTGGAAATGACGTGGTGGCATGCGACCGATTTTGCGCTTTGGAACCGTCCTGAGACAGTAGCGCAGATGCTGAGATGGTACAACGAGACCGCCTATCCCGTAGCCCGTCAGATTGCCGAGCGTCAGGGCTTCAGGGGCGTCCGATGGATGAAAATGACCGATCCTTGGGCAGGCGAAGCGCCGTCCAACACCGGCTCCTTCCTGATTTGGCAACAGCCTCATTACATCTATCTGGCCGAAGAGATGTATCGTGCTCAGCCTACTGCCGCAACCTTGAAAACTTACAGCGAGCAGGTGGAGGCGACAGCAGCCTTCATGGCCGACTTCGTGTCGTTTGATGAACAGACGAAGCGTTATCAGTTGAAGGGCGCCACCTCCATGCAGGAGTCCATCACCAAGGACATCGCCTACGATCAGCCCTTTGAGCTTGCCTATTGGCAGTATGGCCTGTCGGTGGCACAACGCTGGTGCCAGCGGCAGGGCAAGCCGCGTGTGGCACGATGGGATGACATCATCAACCGCCTCTCACCCCTGCCGGAGGACAACGGTATTTATACAGCCGGCCTGCCCCTTGGCGACTTCGGCCCGTCGGCAGCCTTCGACCCCTTCGACAGCCCCTCCAAGAAGATGGAGACGTTCAACGACAAGTGCCGCAACGACCATCCTGCAGTACTTGGTGCTTGCGGTCTGTTGCCCAGCGAGCGCATGCCTTACACCTTATTATATAATAAGGACAGGATGCGGGCGACGCTCCATTGGGTGATGCAGCATTGGAATTGGACTACCACCTGGGGCTGGGACTACGGCATGATAGCCATGGCGGCCACTCGCCTCGGAGAGCCTGATACAGCCCTCAAGGCCTTGCTGCTCGACACCCCGAAGAACACTTTCCTGTCCAATGGCCATAATTTCCAGACGTCCGACCGTCTGCGCGTCTATCTGCCAGGCAATGGAGCCCTGCTCACGGCCGTTGCCATGATGTGTGCGGGATGGGACGGTTGTCAGGAATCGACCAACCCGGGCTTCCCTAAAGACGGCACATGGGACGTGCGATGGGAGGGTCTCAAAAAGATGCAATAGCCTATGAACCATAAGAATATCGTCATTCTGCTGGCCGTCGCTTGCCTCTTAGCCATACCCTTGCAGATGGCTGCCCAAGGCGCGGCCCGTGATCCGTTGCGCGCTACTTCATCGGCTTTCTTCCAAACCGACGAGGCACGGCGCATCGGCGACCAGATGCTACTCATGAAGCACGAGGCGGACTTCGACGTCGTCGTGCAGCCAGGCGACAGCATACAACTGGCCATCGAGCAGGCGCCGGAGCAGCCTGAAAAACCTTTTAAGATTCTCATCCGCAAAGGCGTGTATCATCAGAAAGTCATCATCGACCGACCGAATATCGTGCTCGTGGGCGAAGACCGCGACAGCACCATCCTCATCTTGGCTGAGGCCCGCGAGAAGATGACCAAAACCACCTACCACGGCAAGGACGTAGGCAACGGCGTCATCATGCTGCAGGAAGGTGCCGACGACTGCATCATCAGCGGGCTGACCGTTTACAACAACTTCGGCACAGCCGTGGAGCCCGGCAACACCACCCATCAGATGGCCATCTACGGACGCGCCGACCGCACTATCGTCATCAACTGCAACGTATGGGCCGACGGCAATGACGCCCTGTCGCTGTGGCCTCCGGGCGGCGGTTTCTCCTACCACGCCGACCTCTTCCTGCGCTGCCCGGGCATCGACTTCCTGTGTCCTCGCGGCTGGTGCTTCGCCACTCGTTGCCATTTCCTCGGCGACCGCCGCGCCATCATCTGGCACGACGGCAGCAACGATAAGGACAAGAAACTGGTCATCACGGATTCCTACTTCGATGCCCTCTCTCCTACGCCGCTCGGCCGTTACCACCACGATGCCCAGTTCGTGCTCGTCAACTGCCGTATGTCCTCGCAGATCCTCGACCGCAACATCGAGTATGCCTATATCAAGAAGCAACCCGACCCGTGGGGCCTGCGCGCCTTTTATTTCAATTGCACCCGCGAGGGCGGCGACAGCGGATGGCTACGTGACAACCTTGACCAAATGAAGGAAGCCCCTGCACCTCACGAGATTACAGCCCGCTGGACGTTCCGCGGTCAATGGGATCCCGAGGCCTGCATCCGAGAGCTATGGCACATCTTAGCCTATTAAATGACCGACAATAGCTCTTTATCAGCCAACAATTTTCCTTCTTCTTTATACAACGAATTATACTAAACCTGTTGGATGAATTAATTCTATAAAACATTTATGCTAAAAAAGTTGCACATATCGCAGATTTTTAGTACCTTAGCGGTGACCAAACCATTAAGTACTATCGTCATAGGTATGCACAACTTCATT
>Ga0247611_10006117_pt1 | contig 15576 bp, 9 predicted proteins | sample 177DNAGHGhighgp2_FD_192422 | JGI IMG/M metagenome (GOLD analysis project Ga0247611, IMG submission 192422) | Sheep rumen microbial communities from Palmerston North, Manawatu-Wanganui, New Zealand - 1770 DNA GHGhigh gp2 | ecosystem: Host-associated > Mammals > Digestive system > Stomach > Rumen ...
TCGGATAAGTAAGTGCATTCTTTGCGGTCTGCTCGAGTTTGGCTTCGCTGGTGTACTGATCGGCAAGACGGAGACAAGTTGTATCAAGCGTACCTGAAGTCTCCGCTGCTTTAATCATGTAAATAAGCAGGGGCGGGAAGGCCGGCTCTAACTCGCCCATTACGGTAGAAAGAGAAACACCCTGAACGATACGGTCTCTGAGTCTTAAGTAAAGCTGTCTCTCGTAATCGTTGATTGATTCGTCATTTGCTATGATCTCGATAGCCTTGATAAGTGTAACGCCTGATTTTGTCAGTGTTCCGAGCTGACGCGTAAAATCAGCCAGTCTTGGCTTTTTGAGAGGCTTTAAGGCCATCTGCTTCTTTATGGGTTTGGCCTCAATAAGTAAAAGTCCCGACTCGTGGAAACGTCTCTGCAAGTCAGTCTCATCGAAGGCATCGGCTTTGCCCTTAATGATCTTGCCTTTACTGTCTTGTGCCTGATATTTATATTCTGGCATGTCCTGGTATCCTTTCCTTGAGTCTTTTATTCTGTATCGTAATTTAACAATTCCAACGAGTAATACACGGTGAAGTTTCCTTCAACACCAGAAGTTAAACCGTTATAAATACCTGTGTCATTGTATACGACACGGTACAGTCCTTTGCGGTATTCAAAACTTAAAGGACCATTATCTTCGCTGTCCCATTCGTAAAGCGTAACTGTTCCTTTACGTTCAGAGATAAAAGCGACCTTCTCGGCAGCTCCTTCCGCCATGCCATTAGCCTTATCAGGATTAAATATAGATGAGTGTTCACTATAATATTCTGTTCCGACTGCCCGAAGTGCCCTGCGTACGTCACGTGCTTCCTTGTAAGCCTGTCTGGCACCTGCATCGACAGCAGACCAAACAAAAAGGAAAGACAACATAGCAAAAACGACCACCGTTATTACAATGATCCTTAATACTTCAGTGAAGTTACTGCGCTTGTAAAACTGCGTTCCTTCAATCTGTACCGGATTTGGATTGTTGTCTGACACTTAGGCAATCCTCCTAATAAGTTAAAATAATTTTATCACAGAAAATAATAAAGAACAGTTGTTTAAAAGTATTGTTACAACATATACATACATTTAACAGTATTTTCATTTGAATAATTGCGTTCAGACGCCTATAATTAAGATAACTAAAATTATTTTTAGGCTGGATTATTGTATTCATTCGCAAAAATCCTGGAGGAATAATGAGTGGAACTAATTTGAAAAATAAATATCCATATATAAGCAATGGCAGGAAGCGTCACGGCTTTACTTTAGTTGAGCTTATTGTAGTCCTCGCGATTATTGCAATCCTTGCTTCCACAGGTGTTGTTTTAGTAATTGGATACATCAACCGTTCTAAGCTCGAGAAGAATGACCAGCACGCCAAGACTGTTTATCAGACTGCCCAGATAGCCATGACCAAGAAAGCTGCCAACGGTACGCTTGAAGATTGGATCGTTAACTTCCCGGGACTTGATGTGGAAACAGATGAGGAACTTAATCTTCCATCGGATTCTGATACGAATTATTCAGCGCATAAAACAGTCTCACTGACTTATAATCCGAAAACGGCTTCCGAAGATGAGGATAATTATCTTTATAAGTTTTTATCTTCATATTTTTATGATTTATCGATTTTCAAGGGAACAATAGCTGTTGAGTTCGATATCTGCAAGACAAAGGATAATGGTTCTTATGAGTATACGGCTAACGTAATCTCTGCATTCTATAGCTTGGAAAACAATTCTCCAGCAGGCGGATGGGATAACAAGTGTACTAATAATCATCCCGGCCAGCTTCCAGAGAGATCAGAAAACTATCGTGTTAAGAGTTTTGTAGGATATTATTGCAACCCGGATTATGAATCTGCTCTCGGTAATGTTTCTTCTGTGACCATTCCTTGGGATCCTACATATGAATTACAGGGACACGTTATCGGACCTACGACAAATGATACACAGGCAACAGGTTATCTTTTTAATCTCCGTAACGGTGAGACTCTTGATGTTGCCTGGGCTATCTTTGATGCTGATGTTGATCAGGAACGTCTAGGTAATGATGATTATAATTACACGTATTCTGCTGAGAAATTACATAATGAGAATCTTCACATAGCTTTATATGATAATGATGACCCGGCTGATGATTTTGAAGATCCTGCGGCAGGTACACATATCTATATTAATTATGCAAATCTGGCTAATGTTTCATTTGGCAATAATGAGTATACGACATATGAATATGCTGATGATAAGGCAATCGTAAGAACATCAACTTATGGTTTTATTACAGCAAGCGTACTCAGAAAAGGCGAATCTAATCAGATTACGATGACGTTCCCAATAACAAGGACTCTTGTAAAAGGTGACGCCAGAACAGGCTGCCCTGCTGAAATCGATAAAGGATATTATGAGTACAGACTGACACTTGATGGCATGATGAGCCGTGGAAGCGGTGCTGAATCAAATAACAGTGATTACAGAAAGAATTATTTTGGTATAGAGAGATTATTCAAGGACAATACTCCGAGAAATATCATCGCTATGCTCAGAAGTGATTCCACATGGAATTATAAAGAAAATAACGGAAAAACGATACCTAAGAGCGGATTAGCCAATACTTTTGCAGCAAGAGCCATTGATGATCCGGTATATCTTGTAAGAGCGAGTGGAGATTCGAACAATAATCTGGCTTATTATTTTTCTGTCCGTGAGCATTGTGCGGAATACGACGGAATAGATGATGAAGAGACTTTTGATGAGTATATTATTACAGGTGAAGCTGTAGTCAATACATATTTTGGAGATAAGGTTTACGCTACAACTAAGGATGCTGATGGTGAGACTGCGTATATCGGAGGCACCTCATGGAAGAATTCTGCCAAGAGTGCCGTACTGACAAACTGCAGACATCTTTACAACATCCGCTGGATGTCAAATGATACTTCGTGTTACAGGATCGTCAGTGATATTAACTGGTATTTTCATAATGGGGATCTGTATTCCAGTGAAGTAAGAGTATTTACTTATATTTCCAATAAATACTCGTTTAATTCACCAGTAAGTTATGACAGATCACTCAAGCTGGTATCGTTCCCGGCTATTAATTCATTGCCGAGCAATGCTACCTTAACTTCCATATCTGATTCAAAGAAGACCTATAAGATCAACAATATTCAGATGAGAGAAGCATCCTTTATCTCTGGAACTGATCTGGGTTGCGGACTTATCTGTTCTAACAAGGGCGTAATCTCGAATATTTATGTTGACAATCTCAGCTTGATACTTACAAATGCTGCGGATGGAACTACAGCTGACTATATTAGTACCAATCAGAAAATTGGTCCTGATAGTGCGGTTGGATTTTCATTAAAGGACAATACTACCAATAAAGTTCCTGTCGGAGGGCTCGTTGGTTATAACAGGGGAACTATCGGTTCTGCTACTGAGACTGATGAAAGCAAAAATACTGTTTGTGTTACGAACAGCGTTGTCCTTGGCGGCAGTTATTGGCAAGTATATCAGAATACCGGAGATGTTGGCGGTGTAATCGGAAAGAATGAAGGAATCAGCGGTGATAAATCAGCTTATGGTGTAATTCAAGCCGGCGGTAAATTCCTTGTTCTTGGTTATAAGAATGGCGGAGCTATTATCGGCTATAACAATTCCAATACTTATGCCAGATTTGTTGTTGACGGATCTATTGGCGGTAAAAGTGAATATAAGATGCCGACGTTTAAGTCAACGACTGGTGAGCCGGTGTCCTGCGCTGTAATTTCATATAACAGAGCCGGTGGAGCTATTGGTCAATCCGCTGAAGGTTATAAGTTCAACTATGGTGCCGGCAATTACCAGATGAATACTGTTAATTCGGCTACAGGCGAGATCAGCTTTTCTGATTTGGCATCAAATAAATATACAATTTCCGTAAAACTTCCCGCGAAATCTCTTGTGCTTCATGTGGACGGAAATCTGACTCCGTGTGCAGGCGGAGCTGTCGGATTCTTGAATTCAAGTTCCGGCGATAAATTAAGTATTCATACAGATATAGCCGGTTACGTAATTTCCTCTGGAAAGCAACAAGCTTATTGTGGTGGTGCAATAGGTCGTGAAAATGCATGCTCTATTAAAACCATATATCTTGATTGCATAAATCAGGCAGGTTCTTTGATTGGTCTCGTGGGGGATTCTACAACTAACGGAGCTGTTTCTGCCGGTGGTGCTTACGGAAGAATTGACACCAATACCGACGGTCTTGCCAGAACAATAGTTATTAATGTAAATAACAGCGGAACAATTGCTGCAAGAGGTAACAGTAACGGTTATGGCGCCGGTGGTGCGATCGGTGGTGTTTCAGGTGGTAATCAAGTTGATAGTGTTAATTGTTATTTCAATATACCTGTAATAATTAAAGCCGTAAATCAAACCGGTTCAGTAATTAAGCAGACTGCCACTGCAGCTAATAATTGCACTGGTACAGGCGGTGCTATTGGTGGTTTCGGTAATAATGACAATGACAATGCTTATTTAACAGAAGATACATTAATATATGTTGAGAACAGTGGTACTATAACTGGTCATTACAACGTTGGCGGTGCTGTCGGTCACTTGCCGAAGAATCTCGGCAAAATCTATGCCGTGAATTCCGGTACGATAACAAGTGATGCTGATTTTGTCGGCGGTGTTGTAGGCCGTGGTATGAGAAGTCAGCAGGGAATAATCGGTTCAACACTTAAGGGCGGTTCTATCACTGGTAATGATTTCGTAGGAGGAGCTGCAGGAAGATTAATAAATGTCCAAGATTCTGCTAAAGTTTCTACCACTGTTAAGAATAATGTCACAATTACCGGAACCGGATATATGGTCGGTGGTGTTTGCGGTGACGTCCTTATCAGCAGCAGTAATGCCGGCGGATCGTTTGATCTTTCAGGAAACAATACTAATCCGGTGTTGACGATAAACGGAGGATCAGGAAATACTTCGGCTGTTGGAACAGGTGGTGTTGCGGGTGTTTTGAGAACGCAGACTGCGGATGCAGTAACTGTTGAACTGCCGTCTCAATCCGACCTTGACCGTCTGGTCATGCATATTGATGGCGTAGCTGATGTCGGCGGTGCTATCGGAAGATTAACCAGCAATACATCTACCGATAATACTCCGGCCAATGTTATAAAGAATTCTTCCGCAACAGACTTTAATATCAGTATTGATATTATGCTTGCCCCGCAGTCTCATATCATCGGATCAAGTGATAATGTCGGTGGTGCAATTGGTAATGTAAATGCCACCGGAGGTAAGTTTATAGGAAAGATCAGTGTTTCCTCAAAGTATGGTTCTTCTTCTGGTGAATCACGAATAGAGGGAAGGCAGAATGTTGCCGGCGCAATCGGAAGACTCTTTAAGTCACGTCCGTACTTTGATTCAGGTATTAATTCCGGAATTAAAGTTGATTTTGAAGATTCACCTTGGACACTTGAAAGTAAGATGCCCTCAGGTAATGCCAACCTTGGTGGTGCTATAGGTTATATAGAGGCTGTTACGGACTCAACAATTCCGGGAAATTATAAGATAACAGTTTATCTTGGAACATCGACATTAACTGCTACACGTGATAAGGTCGGTGGCGCTGTCGGTAATAATTTAGCGTCTTTGGGATTAACTGAAATTACAGTTCAGTTAGATGTTGGCGGCCAGATATCAGGCGGCGCATACGTTGGTGGTGCTATCGGTTACAACGATTTGGCCTATTATTCCAATAGCTTACTTAACAATAAGACTGAACTTAAAAAGAATTTTGGTTCAATAGTTAAGATAACAACAACGATAAACGGAACGGTTCAAGGATCCGGTGGTAATGTCGGTGGCGCTGTCGGTTACAACAAAGCCTGCATAATTGATGTGATAACTACAGTTAATGGTGCTGTTATAGGTGCAGGCGACAATGTAGGCGGTGCTATCGGTAATTGTGATGCTTCTAATGTCAGTTATTTAGTTCAGAATATTACAGCGGATATAAAGGGTTCCGGATTAGTTCAGGGAAATGATAACGTAGGCGGCGCTGTTGGTATGAGTGTCTGTAATATAACGAACATGAATTCTACTATTTCCGGTAATTCAAAAGTTAAGGGAAATAACCGTGTTGGCGGTGCACTTGGTTTCGCTTCTGCTGAAAAAGGAAAAACCGGTACGAATGTTTTAGCCGGTAATAACTATGGAAGAATAGTTAAGATATCAGTAAAAATATCTGCTGACTTAGCTCTTAGCGGAAAGACCAGAATGGGTGGTGCAGTTGGACAGGTAGGAGATAAAATCGATAGTTCCAATACAGGCTATTATTCAGCATCCTTAGTATATGTTGAGGCAACGCTCAATTCTGCTTATCTGTTTGATCCGAATGAGACAGGAACATCTGAATCTGATGCGGATCAAAATGCATGCATTGGTGGCATTGTAGGTATATTCGTTGACGGAAGACTTGGTGTTACCGGAGCTGATGTGACCGGAGGAGTTGTTCTTAAAGGTTCCGGCGGTGTCGTTAAGACATCAAGATACATCAGCACAAATTATTATCCTGCACGTACTTACGGTAGTACAGTATTTATCGGTGCGAGCGGAAGCTCAATAGGTGGTTTGGTCGGTCAGATCGGATTGTCAGGTTATCAGCAGAATGTATGTCTTTCAAATTTATCTGTTGCTTCTGACGGACCTGATCTTTGTGTAGTATCGCTGAATGGTAAAGACAGAATCGGCGGTTGGATTGGAAGCGGTTATGCTGCTCACGGCGGAATAGGAAATGAAAAGAAGACCAGTTATGTCACTTACGATGTTAATAATGTCAAAGCTGTAATCAGCGTTGATGAGAATGGTAAGGGCGGAAGCGAAATCGGAGGATTCTGCGGAAGAATCGATGGAAGAAATAATGATCAGATTTCAAATGACGATCACGGTACATTTGCTCAGATCAACGTTAATCTGACAGATGCTAATATCATCGGCGGTTCAAGAGTCGGAGGAGTATTTGGTGAAGCATGCAGATTGGATTTGAGAAGCGGCGGTATCAATATCACTTTGAATTCCTATACTAATATTGGTGACGTTAAAGGAAATTCTTATCCCGGAGATCCCAATAATCTGAATTATCAACCTGTTTGTTATGAGGCCGGTGGTGTAATAGGTTATATAGAAGAAAAGAATAAGTACGATACATTTAGTGTTCCTGTAGATGTGTTAATTGATTCCACTTCCAGAATTTTTGCCATGGGTGCACCTGATAGTAATGCAGCCAATTATGGCGTCGGAGGTGTATTTGGTACAGTTAATGAACTGAATCTTACCGGTATCAACATGTCTTTCAGAGTTATCAGTAAGGACGGTTCGAAAGCTGCTATCTGTTCGGCTTCCACAAATGCTGGAGGTATTGCAGGTGTTATTAACCAGGGTGTCTTAAAGAATGCCAGCGCAAATGTTTCGGTACAGGCTGATGGAAATGGTATTTGTGTCGGAGGCGTCGTTGGAAAAATCATTAAGACTACCGGAATTAATAATTGTCATTTCGGACCTGATGATATAATCACGAGCACTATAGCAGGGGATCCTGAAATCACTTATTTTGAAAACTTGTTCGGAAAAGGTGCAACATATGATCCTGGCAGTTATCATGTGCTAGGAAAAGGTTCAGCTATACTTGCTGGAGGATTTGCCGGATCAGCTGAGAATGAAGATAGCATTTCAAATTGCTATACAACTGCAACAGTAAACGCAGCAAATGGAACTGCTGTCGGCGGTTTCATCGGCAGGAACAATAAGGGAACTATCTCAAACTGCTATGCAAGCGGCCGTACATACCATGGCCAGTATGTTTCCGGATCCGGTAACGTTATTGGTTCGGGAAGTGTTGGAGGTTTTGTCGGTGAGATTACAGGTGCACTGACTATCGAAAACTGTTATTCCACAGCTTCCGTTTTGAGTTCCGGCTTCTATGCCGGCGGCTTTGTCGGATCAGCTACTGCTGGTGCTACTATAAAGAAGAGTTATAGTACGGGCCGTGTTTCCGTATCCGGAGCTGATACTGTTGCTGGTGCTTTTGCCGGCAGATCGGCAAACATATCATTTAGTGAAACTTGTTCTGCTTTGAACGGCATCAATAACAATTTGACTCTCGCAGGTGACAAAACTGCTATGGAGGTCATTTCCAACCTTTCTTTCAGGACCGCTGAAGAAATAAAAGGTTCCAGTAGAGACAATGCAAGTGCGTTTGATTCGACTTTGGAAGGTGAGTTCGCGCTTCATGCTGTTATTAACAATTTCCATTGGGGCGACTGGCCAGTTGTAGTTAACGGAGCAACAAATATTGCTGATCTGAATATTTATTTGAATCAGACTGAATTCGAATACACCAAGTCAGATTATGGTATCGAAAGAGTGCTGCTTATCTATGATGGTGAACTTCTGTTGAAATTCGGTAAGGACTATACAATTGATTATTCCGGAGTTACCGGTGTTTCTGACAATGCTGTAATAGTAATCTCCGGTATTGGCAATTACTATGGTGCTGTATCAAAGACTATTTCGATTACAGAGGTTTCTCTGACAGAACATCAGGAAGCTGGTGACCTTGTAGTTGAGATCGGTTATCCTGACGGAGTATCAGATCTGGGCTTTGAATATACAGGAGCGCCCAATATTCCTATTAGCACGGTTAAGATAGGTGAAGATGTTCTTGAAGAAAACATAGATTATTATCTCGAATATACGCCGAATAATATCAGCATCGGAACCGTTAATGTTACGGTTGTTGGTATGGGTAATTATTCCGGCAACGTAATAGATGTAGGCACATTTAATATTATAGGAACAAACCTTGCAAATGCCGAAGTAATATTCAATGCAACAGCTGAAGAACTGGTATTCAACGATGAGGATAAGACTCCTGACGTTATCGTGAGAATCAATGGTAAGACACTTGATCCTGCTACTGAATATGAGGTCAATTATTTCAATAACAGGTATGCCGGTGAAGCAACTTATGAAATAACTTCTAAAGTTAAAGAATATAGTGGAAAGTATACAGGTCATTTCGATATTACTAAGGCTTCTAACCGTATTGAAACAGAACCTTCTATTTCAGGCTGGACATGGAATACTACACCGAGCGCCTTAGAAAGTGAACTTGTAGCAGAGTTTGGTACTCCGGTATATTCAGTTCATACAGGTTCTACATGTACTGAAAGCAACAGGCTGGTTGGACCTTGTTCGGCTGAAGAACTGCAGGATGCGATGAAGGTTCTCGATGCCGGTGATTACTATCTCTATGCAGCAGTAGAGGATAATCCAAGTTATACCGATGTTTCAAAGGTAGTACCGTTTGCTGTATCGCCTTGGAATATTACTAATAATGTTACGATCGAATTGGCATACAACAGCATCGCATATAATGGTGAGCCGAGAGAGCCTGGTGTTACTGTAAAGTATAATGGTGATGATACGCTCAATGCCAATAACTATACAGTTTCCTATGGTTCTGATACGACCAGCGTCGGTGAGAAGACCGTAACTGTCACAGGTAGGAATAACTGTTACGGAACTGCAACTGCAAAATACAAGGTATTGAATGTATGGTCTGTAAGCTTCGATCCTAATTCAGGTAAACTTGACGGAGAGACTACTGCAAGGATTGTTCAGGTAACTGATGGTGAGACTGTAGCAGAACCGAATGATCCGGTTAGAGGCGGATATGATTTTGACGGATGGTATTGGAATCCCAATCCTTCGACTTCAGCTAAATATAATTTCAGTTCGCCTGTTAGGAATGATCTGAATATATATGCTAAGTGGACCAAGCTCTGGAAGGTCACTGTCCATATGTACAATGGCGAAGTATTTGACGTATACGTCCGCGATGGCGAACCTATGACAGAGCCCTCAACGGCAAGAGAAGGCTACGAATTTGTCGGCTGGTTCGGTGATCAGGGTTATGCAAATGCATGGACAAGTTTCAGCATACCGATTACAAGAGATTATGATCTCTATGCTAAGGGAACGCCGCATAAACACATGCTTAATTTTGTAACCAATGGCGGACCTGAGATCCCTTCTGTTGAAAAGGATTATGCGTCTGTTATTACTCAGCCTGATGATCCGGTTTGGGAAGGTCACGAATTTGAAGCATGGTATACGGATCCGGATTTTAGTAATCCTGCATTTACTGATGTGGATTTATTGATGCCGGACAATGATATTACGCTTTATGCAAAGTGGAAGGATGAATAATAGACAGTTATGAAATGTGTATTAAAGACATCTCTAAGAAGCAGGACTTCAAGCATACTTCGTGATAACGAAGGTGCTAGTCTTGTGCTGGTTACCATTATTGCGGTAATTATCATTTCGAGTGTCATCATCCTTTCTGTTAATGTTAATACTTTGATCGCTTCCGCAAATCAGCAGTACAACCAGGATCAGGCATATGAAGCTGCCAGAAGTATGGGATCGGCGCTTGATAAACTTATTAATGATCACAAGCTTGCCTTGGATTCATTCCTGGACGGGAATAAGGAGGCTACATTAATCAGCGATGAGGGCAGTTTTGTTACAGTTGAGGCTAAAGTAAAGGGCACTTTGACTGATACCTATGTCATAACCGTTACGGCTACAGCATCAGAAGAAAAGTATATTTATTCTGCTACATATTTTGGATCCGGTACCACATATATGAGGGTTAGCTGATATGAAGATGATAAAAAAGTGCAATAGTATATTAATAGATAATACCGGTGAGACGATCGCGGAGGTTGTTGTTGCCTTTGCCGTATTGGCAATCATGATGGTCCTGTTTGCCCAGGGAATAGCGTATGCTTCTAGAACAAATGTAATTGCTGATCATAATCGTAATAACGCTGATCAGACTTTGATAAAATTGCAAGATCTCCTGGCTTCAACTGAAGCTCAAGGCCCTGTGCCTGTCATGGGCGGCAACGCAGAAAGCCCGATAATTATCTACAGACAGGTATATGAGATTAGTGTAGATGATACTGATGAAAATAGTGACACCTATAGATATGTCGTTTATACAGCAGATTGATTTTGGTATGAGAAAAAACAGAAAAAACAAAAAGGGTATAACTCTTGTCGAATTGATCGCTGCAATGGCACTGACAGCATTCTTTGCCGTTGCTTGTGTCATGCTTATTGTTCCTGTTTCAAGAATTTATAATCATACTCTTGCTCAAAATAGAATTCAGCTCGTCGCTGATACAGTCGTTGACGCTTTGAGAGCTGAATGCTCTAAAGCGATCGTAACCGAGACCGGAGGAGTTTGGATAGCAAATCCGGAGAATTATGACGGATCAGTTATGGAAGCCGCCCAGCCTGATTCTACCGGCGGCAGTGTGCTGGTATTTAGCAGGAATGGTAATTATTGTGAGACCATTGCATCTAATTATGTGATTACAGATACACTTTATGATGCAGTCTATAATAATGACCAGGCTAATCTTGTTCCTGATGATTCACAAACAGCCAAGAATTATTCAACACGTTCAATTTATGATATGGATGCGGTTGATAAGGCCTCCGGATATGTTCACTACGGATATTATAAGAGTCTGACTTCAGAAATCTCTGCAAATAACGTAAGTTATCAGTATGTTTATCCTGGAGATTATTATGATTTTACTAACCCGTTTACAAATAATACATATTTGGGATGTAAAGTTGAGTTGTATTTTCATGACCTGCAATTTGATTCAACAAGTAATCTTCCCGTATATGTAATATGTGATGTAACAGTAAAAGATACAGATGGCAAAACTTATACCAGAAGCGCCGCGCTTTGCTTTTAACCGCTAATATCCTTTGTTTGCAGAATGCTGCAGCGGTTGGAGCATTGGACTTATCAGTTAATTTGATGTTTATATCCGCAAATCAAGACAAATCCATTTACATTCCGTTTTCAAATAGATAGTTTTTCGGTTTCGGATAAACAAATTGTAACTCAGCGATGAATTGTGGCGGAAATGTGTTGAAGTCGGTTACAAGATGGGTTATAGTAAGACCATCAAGCAAGTCAAACACTTTTGACAAAACAAACAAACTCACTTAGGGTGAATCAAAAAGGAGGTCACTAAGATGAAAAAGTTAGGTAAATCAACAAAGAAGGGCTTCACATTAGTTGAGCTTATCGTAGTTCTCGTTATCCTCGCAGTACTCGCAGCTATGCTCGTTCCTGCACTTACAGGCTACATCAGAAGAGCACGTCAGGAAAAGGATTATCAGATGGCAGCTTCAGTTTTGACAGCAGCTCAGGCCGCAGCTACTTATCAGATGACATTAAAGACTCCTCAAACTCCGATCACTATGGATACAGACTCCGGCAATGGAGAGACAGTTAAAAAATTAGTAGGCGATGCATCAGGTAGTGTTACATGCTCATTCACTTATGATACTGATTTCGTAATCGACGGTGGTTCAGTAACAATTGGAGATTATAAATATACTTATGCTCCTAAGAGCGATCCGATGTGGACAGCAGCTAAGAAGTCTTAATAGTGAAGGCTAATTGCAAATCAATAGTTGTTAACTAAATCAATTCAGCACCGGGTTCGAAAGAACCCGGTGTTCTTTTATGCACTTTTTGCATTTCCGCTCACAGTGTATAATCAAGGTCAGAATCATCTGTTAAGGAGAGGCTGGCCTTGGTTTTATCTTATCCGTTATTTGAGATACCTTTTATCGGTATATACCTGATCGTTCTGGCATTTGTGTTCGGAGCGGTCTTTGCAAGTTTTATCACCTGTACTGCCTGGCGCGTTGTCCGCCATGAGGACTGGATGCTGGGGCACAGCCATTGTGATACGTGCGGACACGAACTGTCGACGACCGATCTTTTTCCTGTTGTTTCCTATATTGCTTTGAAGGGCAAGTGCAGATACTGCGGATCCAAAGTGCCGCCGAGAGATCTGATCTTCGAGATAATACTTGGACTGGTTTTTGCTGCAACGTTGTGGCTCCACGGTGCCGTTGATGCCGTTGTCATCGCCACTCTGACTCTTGAAGTGCTGCTTTTGGGCCTGTCCCTGGCTGACTGGGATTCGGGGGTTATCCCGGACGGATTCCTTGCAGCGATCCTCGTCGTATGGATCATGACGGTGGGATTCATGCCTGAGATGCAGAAATATGCTGTAGAGGGACTTATCGCTTCTGCATGCGTAGGTTTTGCCATGGTGATCGTCACAGCCATTATCGGCAAGGTGAAAAAGACCAAGATGAGTTATGGTCCTGCCAAGCTCGCAATGTGCCTGATGCTGTTCTGCCGCATACAGGGTGCTGTAATAGCTGTGAGCATTGCGGTTGTGCTTGGTGTCGTTTTCGCGCTCGTATGCAAGTCAAAGAAGAGAAAGATATCTCTGGCGCCGGCTATTTCGATCGGTGTAATAGTTGCTTTGATACTAAAAGATATTATTGGAATTGTCTTCCAGATTCATTTTGTATAACGGTTAATTGCTTTTTAGTAAAGAAGATGTAGAATAACAGTATAAGAGTGCTACCGGAAGACGGTTGACCTCAAGATTGACTAAAAAATAAGCCGCATCTTTGGTCGAGGGCGGCTTATTTCTTTGCTTTCAAACAAAGTGCAATGATCGAGACTATAAGGATACCGATAGTGAGCAATACGCTCAGTATTTCATAATCGCTCATATGCATCACCTCCCGTACCTGCAACGTTTCTTTTAAAGAATGTTGCAGTTGATGGTGAGGTCAACCGCCAGAACGCCAAGCGTCACGAATACCGTGCCGATAGGACTCCTTGATAATTCTACTATTTATTCTGGATGCTTGTACGTGGTATGTGCAGGACGAAAGTCGATTCACGTCAATACTGAAAGATTTTGTCCTCAAAACCGAATATTGACATTTTCATTAGGCAAAGTATATTATCTGTCCAATTTTGGTTCTCGATGTATTTTTATAATTGCTGTCCCGGGTTGATACGTAAGGTTTGACTTATCAGCGGCCGTCCTATATAATGTGCTAGTTTGAAATCCACGCACGAGAGGGGGGATAAAGATGTCTGAGATTAAAGTTAAGGAAGGCGAGTCCCTTGACAGTGCACTTCGCAGATTTAAGCGTTCTTGCGCAAAGTCAGGCGTTCTTGCAGAAGTTCGTAAGAGAGAACATTACGAGAAGCCTTCTGTAAAGAGAAAGAAGAAGTCTGAAGCAGCTCGTAAGAGAAAGCATTGATAAGACTTGAACGAGAGGTTGTCCGAACGGGCAACCTCTTTTTTATAGCCGTGTTCACAGCAGATACTTCCTGATCTTTGCCTCGATCACCTTGGTGTTCAGCGGATGGCTGTCAGTCTCAAATGTCAGTATCAGCCGGTTCTCATCAAAGTCATCTGCAAGTATGTATTTATCCATCTTTTTGACGTTCCGGTCAGCGTAATCCTGATCGCCGAGCATCCCCAGATGCTCCCAATAGTACACTTTCCTAAGCCTTTTGTTCAGACACTTGAAATCAGGCGCCGCAAATATCACGCCATTGTTATACACAGGGTATTCACAAAGGTACGGCACATCATGCCGCCGCAGCGCATCAGCGATCAGGATCTCCGACTTCGACCTTACGCGCTCGCCATTCGCCGTATAAAATTCCGGGTCATCGTCGTTGAACCCCAGTCTTGTGTAAGGCGGCCTCAAAATTTACGGACTAATTAGATGTTTTCGAAAACCAGTACGTAAAAGACTGGTGTATATCTATCATGGAACTCAAAAATTACGGACTAAAACTGATTTTTAATAAATTAGTACGTCGCGCAGTTTGAAGACGCCTATACATCTCATATCCTAGTGCGTCGGCAAGGCACATTTCAACCCTTTCGGAGCAGATTGAGACTAAATTGCAAAAGTTGAGACTGGTCTCAAAACCGACAGGCGCCGCTTTTTGTAAATGCGCGTCAATTCGGCTATAATAAAGTCAATAAAGATAAAGTTGAGATTATAGTTATGTTATTGACCGGTAAGAACTGGCGCTTATCGGCGTCCCAAAAAGTAGGGGATGCCGGTACGCTCCTTAATGTTTTGCTTAAGAATCGCGGTATAACCGAGGGACAATCCGTAGAGCAGTTTTTGTCTGAGGATGATGGTATCTGGCACGATCCGTTCCTTTATAATGACATGCGCAAGGCTGTCGGCATCATCAATGAGACGATGGACCGCCACGGCAAGATCCTTGTCTACGGCGATTACGACTGCGACGGCGTTACGGCGACGTCGATCCTGGTGAGGTATTTCAGGAGCCATTCGGCTAAGGTCAGTTACATCGTTCCGCACAGGTCCGAGCACGGCTACGGCCTTACGGAGAAGATCATGGACAAGGTCATTGAGAAGAACCCTGATCTCGTGATCACGGTTGACTGCGGCGTTACCAATGTTGATACGGTGCAGGAGCTTAAGAACCGCGGGATCAAGGTGATCGTTACCGACCACCACAATGTTAAGGACGAGCTGCCGCCGGCTGACTGCGTTATCTGCGCGAAGAGACCGGACAATACTTATCCTT
>Ga0247611_10006118_pt1 | contig 15575 bp, 11 predicted proteins | sample 177DNAGHGhighgp2_FD_192422 | JGI IMG/M metagenome (GOLD analysis project Ga0247611, IMG submission 192422) | Sheep rumen microbial communities from Palmerston North, Manawatu-Wanganui, New Zealand - 1770 DNA GHGhigh gp2 | ecosystem: Host-associated > Mammals > Digestive system > Stomach > Rumen...
CAAATGCAGAGCGAATACGGGCACATTTCTCATTAATGGAGTTGAGCAACGGATTAGTTACATCTTCGATACTCTGAATAGTTCGTTGGTTCAGCCCCATAGGCTTCAATCCTTTGTATATATTCAGTAGTTCCTCTCTATAATCCGTCAATCCTTTGAATACAATTCCCTCAGGATGTTTTAAGAACAAAAGATACACTGCTTTTACAAGAGGCTCCATCTTTACCTCTATATCATTATAATCAGGCAACATAATCCGATGGTCTTTGGTAATAATAAGGCGACTCAACTGTGCTTTTGTCTTAAACAATCCTCTGAACGTCCATTCGTTGATTCCCTTAGCTCTCAACTTCTGCACACGAACGTCCATATCTTCGAGCAATGTCAAACTCACGAACTGCTGGTCTTCATCCAAGGCCAGAATGCATGGGATATGATCATTTTTGCGACAACCTGCTTTAAGATTAATGAACTCTGAATACATCACGAAACGACATTTGTTGTCATCAAAGCTATGAATTTCAACCAAGACATCATATGACAAGCCATCACAGGTGAATGACAACTGACAATGTGAGTTTTTTAATTCGTAGGTAGTAGCCCATGTAATATCCTTGTTACCCAACTCCGTTTTCACATATTGCTCTATTGCTGCAACTGCTGCAGCCTGTTCATGCAATGATGTCTGACTTACGACCCCAAAAGGAGACTTACCGCCTAACTTTTTCATTAAACAGTAAGGCGAGGATGTCACCCAAATTTCCTTGATAAGTCCATCCACAATTTTCAGACGATGCATCATATCTTGATACTCGCCATCAACATTAACAATGGCGACAGAATAGTCACCAGATCCATCAACGACAGCTCTATAACTCCGTTTCGAGTATTGAAGAGAGCCGAAAACCTGACGCATCAGTTTCAGGAAATTGTCCTTTCCGTTAATGACTCTGTGAGGTACACCACCTTTCCAAACCATATCCTCATCGAGATAGGGTTCAACGAAGCTCATATCCAGCCTGTTCCAACACAAACAGATTAGTTCTGCGGCCTGTCTGTATGAGGACAGCTTACCAGGATTCTTTTCCTGAGCAGCGTTTCTGTTGATGATGTAATCATAAAAATCCATAGACTACCACTATTCTTATCAACCAATTCATCCCACTTCTGCCTCTATCTCTCTCTGAGCATAGATCACAGCATCACGCTTTACCTCGTCCTCACCCTCAACGGTATCCAGCACCTTGTCCGCCAACCAAATAGTCAGCAGTTCTTTTTCTTCGATTTCAAGGAGTCTGGCCATAATAGGTATATGACTCCGTTTGGCCTTTCTTTCTCCACGCTCTATCTTGCTATACATTGGCGTGTCTATATCCAGTGCAGCCGCAAGTTTCCGCTGCACCATCCCATGCTCTTCTCTGAGTTCTTTTATTTTCTTACCGAATATCATACACTTCCTTTTAGTCTTTTCTAACTTTCCGATATTTCTGATTCTTACTTTTGGGTTTGTCGGGTTCAGTCATCTCTATATATCCCATCTCCAACAATGGTCTGACATACGTGGTCATATTCTTAGAATTGTTGTAGTAGCCTATGTGGTTCATGATTTCCTTTGCCGTTCTTGGGATAGCACAAAACTGGATGATGTCCTTTTGAACACTAGGCAGCTGCTTATAAGGAGTGCGAATCACACGTGCTCCATCTTCGGTTTCTTCGACTCCATCTTTGTCTCTTTTTGCAGCTTCATTATTTTCTATACACTTCGAAGACAGTGAGTTATCTCTGTCTTCTTCATCTCTTTTATCTCTGTCTTCTCTGTCACTATCCCTATCATTTTTAGCATCGGTTTCTCCTACATTTCTGCGCTCCACCGTCACCACAAACTCATTAAGGGTCTCGTCGTTCACGAACTTGATATCTGGAGTAAATTTCAAGGCTCTGGTGATGCCGCTTCCTGCACCAGTGTATGGCAACAAGTTGATACCATGATTGAACAGCAACTTGTTCCTTGGCACAGATGCGCCATGCTTAATGCTTTCCATGCTGACACCCTCTGGCAATAGTCCTGGACTGTGAATCTCAATTCTGTTGTCGAAGATGAACACCCGCAATGGTGCTTCTATCACATACGAGCGATGTAGGATGCCGTTCGTGACAATCTCTGACAGGCTGGCGGTTGAGACCTCCAACTCGCCCTGACTGTTAAAATCCTTTTCCACTTGTTTCCTGCGAAGATTCCTGGTCAGGAATGAAATGATATAGTTGTACAAGTGTACGGCATTGCCATCTGCATCATTTCCACTCTTATCACGGAACTCCGTGCCCCCAATGCTGTTACCCACAAAACTGACACATCTAACAGTAAATGCAGGTAGCCAACGTTGAGGGTATCTTCCCATCAGCATCAAAGCAGCCACAGTCAATGTACCATCCTCCAATATCAGACCATTGTTCTTTAAGATGCCCTCTGGCGTTTGGCTAAGAACACCAGCAATCTCGTCAAGACTCCTATGCCTCAATTCTGTTACGGACAACTGCTGTCGCTCAAAATCACTGCGGAATCTGTTGAGCAGATAGTCCCGCAAGGTATTCTCATCCAAATCCTTGATACTGGTTCCATTCACAGGCATGCTGTCAGGATGCATCTGTCCGTTCTCCATCAGCATGGCTATCAGTTCGGCGTTGTCAAACACTTTGCGTTTATCAGCCCCCTGTTTCACCCACACGATACCCTTGCTGTCACGATAAGGCTTGTTCTTTCCTTGTTTGACGGTAGCCACTACAATGACACCACCCTCCATCTGAACATTCTCGATGTCGAGCAGAATCTGTGGAACCACACCTTCCGATGCCAAACTCCCTAACAAGTTCGTCGTCTCTTGCACCTCAACAAACGAGAGCGGATTGATACGTCCCGTCTTGTCATCAATACCCACCACGATCATTCCACCACGAGAATTGCTTTGTGCCACCATCTCGCAACTCACGTCATACTTGTTGTCACGAGTCACACGCTCCTTGAACTGTACTCGCGTCTGTTCTGCCGTATCTCTTAACCTCAGTATGTCTTCTTTTGTCATATCTTGTATTCCTTTATTTCAATAACGTTTTTATTCGCTGTGTTATTACTGTTTTTAACCACTCCAGTTAGCTTTTAGACTGCTTCGATCCAGCTTCTTCCCATACTCTATGCATACTCTTGAGTAAGCATAGAAGCAGCTTAGAGTATAGCTACAATTTGCCTAAAATAAGATTACTATGTATATACTGTAATTAAATTCTTTATAATATCATGAGGAGTCTTACTAACATATCTATCCAAATCTCGAGGATGAATACACTTATAGAAAGAACATATTCTAATTCCTTTACCTTTGTCTCTATAACCAAGATTCTTAAATTTAAGCCACATAATATACTTCTCTCCCTCAAATTCATATAACAAATATTGTGTTTGGGGTGTGAGGCAGGAAAACTCACTATGTAACCTAACTAGTCGAAGCAAAGAGACTGGCAAATCGTTCATTTCTATAGCTTTAATATTTGAGTTTAATGTTCCCCCTATGCCATCAATATTCATTTGTGGATAGTAATGTCGTATAAGTACATGACAATATGTATATATGTCAGCATACACATCAAGACCATTTATAACTTCATGAACACACTTTGAATTTTGGGGCATTTCATCAAAATACACACGTGCGTTGTACATTGTATGAAAGAACATAGATTTCATGTACAAGACTCTTTCTTGGAAATCATCCATATCAATGATATTGTTTAAATACAAGAGTTCCAATTCTTCATGTTTCATTTTATATAAAGGATTAAGAACTGTCAAATAGGGGTTGCCACCTGAATTTCCAAGAAGTTTACTCCATCTTTCCATTCCTGACAAATAACGATTTACATATAATTCTTTTCTCTTTTCAGGAATGATACCATAGTAGTCTTTTATTTCCTTCTTAAAGTTAATTGAGCCATCGTTCGATGCAAACATAAGAATTAGATTGTACATAACATAATCTTCTGCTTCTGTTATATCTAGTAGATCAAAAGCACGATTACCTTGACTATCCATCAGACTTCTCATATTTTGGAACAGGAAATCCTTTTCATGCCATTTGAGCTTCGCTATTTTCTTTCGGTCTGTTGCAAACATCTGTAAGTAACGTTGCATGGCAACATTACATTCGACAAGACTATTTGGCAATGCAGATCGACAATATAACATAAAGGACGTGTTTACTTCCCCAAATCAAATGATCTCTCAAGTTCCAATTCGGGACGAGTCAGAAGAATAGGCATTTCCTTCTTTTCTTCAATTGGAGTTTCATTTGAAGCATTCTTAGCTCTTGTCGCTGCCCAATTCCTTAGAGCTGCAATTTGCTCTTTCATGGTTGTTGATAGAGGTACTGTTTTTGAAATAGCATCTACCAAGTGTTTACTCAGCAATTTCGGATTGTCTGGAGCTTCAACATAGGCAGCAAACATAGCCTCTTTAATGCATTCCTCTATTTCTGCGCCATTGAAGCCTTCCGTTTTCTTAGCAAGCATTTCCATTGGGTATTGAGATGGATCTTGCCCTTTCTTTTTCAAATGGATGGCAAAAATGTTTTCTCGTTCTTTTTGACTTGGAAGATCTACAAAGAAAATTTCATCGAAACGTCCCTTTCGTAACAACTCTGGTGGCAGGAGATTGATGTTGTTTGCAGTAGCTACCACAAATACTGGCGATGTTTTCTCTTGCATCCATGTCAATATAGTGGAGAAGATTCTTGATGTAACACCTCCATCAGTTGACCCACTAGATTGCACACCATTAAGTCCCTTTTCTATTTCATCAATCCAAAGGACACAAGGTGCTACAGCCTCCGCAGTCGCTATTGCTTTTCGAATATTGTCCTCACTACTACCAACCAATCCTTGATAGACCTTGCCAATGTCCAACCTCAGCAATGGCATATTCCAGAAAGATGCAATACTTTTAGCTGTAAGACTTTTTCCGCAGCCAGGAACGCCCAACAGTAATAATCCCTTTGGTTCCTGAAGGCCAAAATCTCTAGCTTTTTTCTCGTATGCCTTTTGCCTCTTAAATAGCCAGTCTTTTAAGACTTCCATGCCACCGACATCTTTGAGGTCTTCGTTTTTGGGAAAATAATCCAATATTCCCGATTTCTTTATTATCTGCTCTTTTTCAGAAGAAACCGTATATGGAGCATTTTTTCCCAAATCATCTTTTACCGCAGCTAAACAGAATGCCAAATCAGCTTCCATCGATGTCATACCCAGAGCGGCATCTACCATTCGGTTTCTCATTTCTACAGAAAGATTTATTTTGCATTGTCTTTCAACAACCCCCAAAGTTTTCTCCATATCAAACCTATCTGGCAACGGTATGTTTAAGACGGTAACATACTTTTCCAGTTCAACAGGTAATTTGTAAATGGCAGACAGTATAATAGCATGGGTATTTGTATGCCTTGCTCTTTCTGCAATTGTTCGGATGTAATACTTAATTTTCTCCTCTTCAATGTAATTTCCAAAATCTTCTAATATAAAGATATCCTTACTTGTTTCCTTATCATTAAGGATATATTTTAATGTCATTTCCGGCTCATCATATTCTTCGCCTAAATAACGAGAGCCATTATCAGAAACCTCACACAATCCTTCCACACAATTCCAATTGAAAAGACGAACCTGTTTGGTATTATCAGATTTAAGACTGTTTATAATGCCAACAATCTTTTGTTTTGTCCTGTCGTACTCAAAGCTAGTGAGATATAACACAGGATAATATGCCTTAAGCATATCCCTTATTTTGCTGTATATTGCTTCCATATCACTTGTGTTCAATTGTTTGGGTGTTGACTCTACGCGGTTTCATCTTGGCAAGATATTTTGCAGGGATATTCGTCTTTTTGGTCATAATCCGTTTATTCCCCAACAATTGCTCTAAGACATCCATTGCTTCATGCGCTCTTTCATTAACATCATTTGGCAGATAGTCAGAATCTGTTACAATCGTACCATCCTTGAGAATCGTAAATTTGATTTGTGCCACAGGTTCATCTTCACTCTTATCTTTTGAACGACCAACCATAAAGAAACAATATACTTCTTCTGTAGTAGGAGTGAAATGATCGTTGGATTTGTATGTAAATCCTTTCTTCTTAAATTCCTGAACTAAGGAATTCTTAGCGTAGGCGGCATTAAGAGAATAAAACTGGTTTTGTAACTCTTCGACCTTTTGTGTCGCGTTGGGCATGTAATACGTATTGTATGTAACCTCATTTGTTGTGAGGTTCAATTTTAATGCATATTCTCCGTACAAACGTGTTCCCTGTTTGGCATCTGTAACGAGAAGTTCGTTACCTTTAACAGTATATGTCCATCCCAAGGTATCGCACGCAGACTTTAGAACATCTACGTGCATTACCTGAGGATTGCGGACAAATCTTGATGATTCGAATCTAGACATATTTATGACAATTGATTGACGATTGATTGTATATTTCTAGGGTTGACCTGTGTGAGAAAACGCTTTGCTCTCTTTTGTTTGCAGTCGAAACTCTCTCTATTGTTAAGTAACGCTGAGAATCTAAACAGATAACCGTTTATTCCTAAACTCAAATCAAAAGCGTTGTCAACGTTTTTGGAATTTGCCACACCGACCATCTCTAACAAGTTAACCATCTCGTCGTCTTCTATTATCGCGAGCAATTTTGCATTTAGCGCAGTTTTCCTTATCTCGCGATTGATGAAAGCAAGACTTAGCGATGCGATATATCGAGTTAGGCCCTCTACTGTCGCATCAGGTTCTGCGTTTAGTATGCCATTGGGCTTGTTTTCATTTGTTGTGGTAACTCTGGGCGGTTTACTAACAGGTTTTGTCGTAATTGATTCTTTTCGTCCAGGGAATATCTTCTTCTCACGAATCTTCTCTAACAACTCCTTGTTGTTGTTTAGCAGCTCTTGCATAGATGGGTCATCTATACTATTGTTTTGCATTTCGTTTTCAACAGTTGCCAACATAGAGGTAAGACGTTTTTTGTCTTTGGGATTGAGCCCCGACATGTTGGAAGCGGCAACTAATTCCTGACCTATCTTGACAAGTTTCTTGTTTACTTCACTTTTTACTCTTTCATAAGCCTTTTCTTCCAACATGTCTTCTAACGGGCTAAATAGCTTTCTTATCTCCTCATTGTCAATGTTAAGGAAATATTCAAGACGCTCATTTTTGTAATTGGCCAACATGTTCAAGTCGAGTTGCTCAATTTCTTTCCTGATACGATTTGCATATATTTCCGCAAACTTTAATTGGCAATCCTCATATTTCTTTCTTGCCACACTATGATGTGCCAATGCCATTTCTTCTCTGCGCACGTGAGTTTGTTGGTCAGATACAGAGAAAGAGAGGACATTGAAACTGCCAGAGAAAAGAACCTTCTGGTCACCTTTTACTTCAATTACATTCTTTAAATGAAATTCTGGAAGCTGAACATAAAAGAAATTGGGGTACTGCTCATCCAGTAACTTAATACCTGGTTCTACTTCCTCGTCCATCATTGGCTTGCCATCATTATTGGTGGCTGGTTCTGAATAGGCTATAAATACGCGCTTGTTTTCATCGCGCAAGAAATCTTCTATCATTGGGCCACGATCATGTAGGAAAGCTCCTTTTCTTATCCAAGGACTAATAAGCCATACCTCATCGGGATTATCCTCTGTGAAAATCTTTTGCAATTCCACCTCAAACGACAAAGAGTCATAGAGTGCTTTCTTATGTAAGCGGTCTTTTGCAGGAACCTTTGTAGAAGTATCAACAACCTCATTATTTGGACTTGGCTCAGAATCTTCTTCGCTATTATCATCTATCTCGCCTTTTTCTTCCTTGATTATTTTTTGTTCCGCCTCTTTTATCTCCTCCGAAATCTCAGATTTTGCGACTTCAACATCATCTCCTTCGAGAATAGTAGTATCCTCATTGTTTTCAATTTCATAATGAATACAATTATTAAGCAATTCTTCTTTTAACGAGGAATCTCTATTGATGTAATTAGCTAGGACATCATTAAGGGTATTAGTGTTCTCGTCAAAAACAAAAGCCCTAACGTCATCACTATTGGCAACATTTTGTACAAAGCAAACATATACTTTATATGATGCTTCATGACCAGAATGCCACGTAGCACTTTCTAACAAATATCTGTTTTGTGGGAAATGTACATCTTGCGCTTGATTTTCTGCGTAAGACTTGATTGTTTCCAAATCAAGATTAATGTCATCACAGGGAGTGTTTATTTCTTCAATGTTCTTAGAGTTTTCCCCAATTCCATTCTTGATGTCTAACCATAACGGGTGATCAATATCAACAAAGATGTCAAATTTTTCATTGTAGAATTCTGGACGCTCACCTTTGTCAGCATACACACGACCATTATCTGTCAGCGCATAACAACTGTCATCTCCTTCAATCGCCCCCATTCCTTTTAACTTATCTATTGCTTTTCGGAGAATTGACCGTTCTGCCTTGTCGTTCATTACGTCTAGTCCAAGGATTGAACCTATCTTCTCAAACGAAGACGTTTCATCGACCAACAAGATACCTACAATACCTTTTTCTAACGCAGTAATTTTTGCTGGGCGTTGCGTTTTGCCATTGTACGTAGCACGCACGAACTTAATATCGTACGAAACATAGCCAACAATTCTTTCCGAGATACGCTTAGCTTCGTAAACAGCTTTTGCAATACGGCTACTAATAGACTCCAGCATCTTCTTTTTTGCAGGGGCGTTATTCTTTATCTTACTCATCTTACTGCTCCTTTTAATTGTTCAAAACTAATAGTTTCCATATTGGCAATGGATGCTGCATAATTGCTGTTGCTCTCAAATTGTTTTTTGTTGCCTACAACAATAAGAAGGCTCCTAGCACGAGAGAACGCCACATTAATACGCTCAATTTCCTTGGCAAAACCAATATTATTCTTGGGATTGCTTCGAACAGTTGAAACAATGATGATGTTACGCTCCATACCTTGGAATCTATCCACTACATCACAAATATACATACCTTTTTTAATGCGTTTGTTAATTCGATAATCATATCTTTTTTTTAGTTCCCGATTTTGAGCACTATAAAATGTGATTATTCCGATTTCCTTGTCCTCTGGTTTCTTTTGAGCATCTATGAATTCATGGAATCCGTTGGCTCTTTGTAATGCCTTCAGAACCAAATCAACAGCCTTTAGCTCTCCTTCGTTTTTGTATCCGGGATCTAGATATGTTTCTTGTGTTCTAACGTCTATCCAAACAGCATGAGTGTTTGGTTGAACAATTGGATTGAGTGTAATACCGTGCCAACGGCTTCCTCTATTGTTAAAATCAGGAATATCCATAGTATCTGTTATTCCACATTTAAGACCACCGGTAGTAGCAAGCTCTTCTTCGTAGAATTGCTTTATGGTATTCATTATTTGTTCGTGCATACGATATTGCGTATCAAGAGTTGAGACTATTGTCTTGCGTACTTTTGTCGCCGCTTCAAATAGTCTCTTAAATTGAGACTCTGAATTCTGCAATTTCTCCGCAATGTCTTTTCTACCGATTTTTTCTAACGAACTATCAATTGTATTTTCGTCCATCATTGGAGGTAACTGTTTGTGGTCACCAATGATTATGATTTTTTTACCTAAGACAAGAGGAATCGCCATTTCTAATGGTGTCGCTTTGCTGGCTTCATCCATTATTACAACATCAAAAAACATATTGTTACGATAGCATTCACCAAACATATCGATATAAGAATAGTAAAAATCTGATGAACCGCATATACTACATGTAGCTGCAACAAGATTTACGTTTCTTTTGTATAATCGGCTAAACTCCAAACGAGAACGTTTATCTTTTGCTTCAAGTTCACTCTTCCATGAGCCGATTGCTGATGCATACTTAGGGTCGTTAGAGATTTTAGTTAGTATTCTATCTATCCAAATACGTGTTGCGTTATCTGCACATTTGCTTTCATCTTCCGCCCATGTGTCAATAGTCGATTTGTAAAAGCGCAACGCTTCTGGGGCCAATTTGTTTATTTTTTCTTCATCTAATCTCCCCAATACTCGGATTGGTCTGATTCCAGATTGTCCTTGGAGTCTCTCTAGTGCATTATCAACAGCTGTATTTGTCTGAGATGTTAGTAAAATCCGACAATTTGGATTCCTGCGAATTTCTTGCCATATGATTTCAGCAATTACAGTGGTTTTACCTGTTCCTGGAGGACCTTGTATTAGAGCTATGTCACTGGCAAGAACAGACTTTGTAACAGCTTCAAGTTGTTTTTCATTAAGATTGCCTATTTTGTTTGTGCGGATATCTTCCTTAGCATCATCAATATTGACCACAATTTCTGCAGCATATTTTGGATCAAATATAAAATTAGGAAGATTAGGATTAATTGGACTAGGATTATAATAATTTGCAGGCTTAAGGATGCGGTTCATAGCTGCACTCTGACGCATTAATTCCATCGCCTCACCCATTGCGGGGAACTGAATATAATCTCCTTTGTGAATACGGAATTCATTACTTCGCATAGATTCCAACAATTCCTTATTAATTGCTATTATCGTGTAATCTCGACACCTGCGAACACATGTTCCTAAATTATAGCTATGATCCTTCAAATATAAATAACGTCTTCTTTTTATGATTGTGGCTTTTGAATAATTGCTTCTATTCAATTCTTCTTCATCTACTTCATTTAATTTGTTGTATTCATTACCATTTATATAATTAACAATTTCATTCCGAAATTCTGATTGTAGCTTTCTATTTAGTTCTTGTAGTAAAGACGGATCTTCTGTAAGGAACCATTCAGTAACTCCTTTATTGTTATCATCATCGTAGAGAATTTTTATCCCATGAATGTTCGCAAGGGAATCTTCGAGTGTTTTTTCTATCGCATCTCTTTCCTCGATATCTCCAAATCTGAACTCAAAGGTTAACTCTCGTGCGTCACGACTTAGTTCGTTTTTTGAAAACTTATCTCGTTCGCCAGAAAGGGAAACGCTAACTCTTTCAAACATAGAACGTCTATAGCCTTCATCCTCACAAAGGAACTCGATTTTGGCTGTAGGTTCATACAATGGAGCCTCAGCAATTATGGTGCTATCCAATTGTTGAAGGATGTCTTCTCGTAATACTTTATAATCTTCTTCTGATTGTGGAGTAAAAATCACACAGGAACGCGGAACGTCAACAACAACAGACTTCTTTCCGTAATTGTTTAATTTTAGTTCTTGTAATGCCGCCTTGTCAATTTGTGGCGCGAACGCATAATGAAAAGTGCTGTTTATGTATTGATCTGTATATACCTTTCTTACCTCATTGAACAATCTTCCCAAGCCATTCAACTCATGGAAATCATTTATAATCCATTGGTATGCATTTCCTCTGATTGTTGCGCCTTCTATTGCAATGGTCGTATCAATAGATTTGGAAGGACTAATACTTACCATACAACTTGCAAATTGTAGGTTTTTGAAGACATCAAGTGACGTGTCTAAAGGTTTCTTCGAAGAAACTACAAAATGCTTCCCATGAGGTACTATGTTTGCGGTATCTGGCAGCCATGCTTTTATTTTCTCAATATCATTTCCCTCTGGTGATGGTACCAGACGCATAATCATTTTGGTAGTTGGTACTACTTCTGCTATCCCTTTGTGGTCAGTTTCAACGATTTTGTGCAAGAACTCAAAGTCTTTATCTGACGATAATTTAAACTCACCGCTGTCTGTTCTTTCAATTTGAGCTCCAAAATCATGAAGTTCCTGATCTATTGCAGACAGGATACTGTTTAATTCGTCAGGATTTGAAACAATTGCGATTTTACCGCTAACAACATTTGCTGGATTTGCTTCAGAGGTATAACAATAATCTCGGCTTATCGCTTTAATGTCTTCAATAATATCTTCAGAGATGGCTTGATAACTGTCAAAAGATATGTGGCATTCTCCATTTCCAATCCCGACATCAAATTTTTGTTCACATTGACTGGATAGCTTTTCAATAATGGCATTTTTTAGATTTTCGCCATAACTCTCCATATCGAAATCCAATCTAATTAAGCCGTCCTTTTGATGATGAACTGACGAGATTTTAATGAGATCACGCTTATTTTCCAAAATGGCATTGAGGCCGTCCAAATAGGCCTGCCACATCTCCTTATCCTCTTCTATTCTAATTTCAATGGGTGGAATGGGTAATGCAAAGCAACTTGCTATAAACTCCTTGACATCGTTGGTGTGGCCTACCCAGTAGGAACCAGCAGAATTGAACAATTTAAACGTATTCTCAGATGAGTCCACGAATTTGATATCACACTCCCTGATGAGATATTGTTCCTTTTCTTCTGGGAGAACCATATTCTTTTGACTAAAACTTGGTGCCCATAAAGAAACCTCATCGCGTGCTAACTGTGCTGTCATGCAAAATGACTCATCGTCTATCTTAATAGACAACTCATCGTATTCTTTTGCGTTACGTCCCTTTTGTTTGCGGTGAATAAAAACGCATGTATGAATACCAGACAACATCGAAACGATATTGTCAAATGGAATAGAGGCTATTTTGTCATGAAACTCTACATGATAACTAGAGTATCTTATAAACAATGGAAGGATTTCTTTTTCCTCGACATTGCTATAAATACTTTCCCCAGGCTTTCTAATTTCTAATTCTGCCATTGTAATATAATAAGTTATGTATTCTAATGTTGTTTATTTCAAATATACAATGCTGATGTCTCTATCGTACATGTTTAGTTGTATTCTCTTAATCTCGGTATCCTCAATCAAGAGAACAACGCCATAACTAGCGAATGACGCATCAGACAAGGACGCGCCCAGAGCCAAAGCATTTTCGTCATATCCATATCCACGCAGCTCCACTATATTCTCATTTGCAGATACTATACGCATGCGCTTTGGTGCCATCTGAATGTTGTCTTTCCACAATGGATGAAGTCCATCAAGATTATACATAGTAACAGTATACCCCTCACCTCCTTCGATGTTCTTTTCAAAAACGAATCGTCTATTACAACCAAGATTATGACCGGAGACATCCTTCCCATTTTGAAAGCGAATGTGGTCAGAAGAATCGAATGAAACAGATCCAATGGACGGATAGTTGTTTCCTGCTATGAGATATTGAATAAAGTCTTTTTCCATATTCATACTTAATTATTATAATCCCATTAGCGGTTTCAATGATTTCAACAGTAGTTCCCTCCGATGTATTTCTGCATCCTTTTCCTCTTGAGTTGCAAAAGGACAACTTTCGATATTTCTCTTTGTTCTAGCAAAAAGAAAATCAATCATATCACGAGTCTGTTCTTTCGTTACATATCTCCCGCCTAATAAAGCGTCCAAATACTGAGCAGCTCCATTAGCATGCTCAGCCATCTCAACGTTATGCAGTAATATTTTCTTGTTATCTACCATAAATCTTTCATTTTAGGTGTCCTTGTTCCGTATTGCCAATTTCTGACCACAAAGATACGAATTTTTTTCTAATGAGATGCACAATTACTAAAAAAGTTACTTCCACAAGCCTTGTGAAGACCATTTTATTTAGATAAATCGAGAAAATTGCCTACTTTTGCAAAAAAATAATAGAAATCTATGGCTACACAGGAACAAATTGAAGCACTGAAGATTGACGAGAACATCTTCGAATTGGCTGAGGACACTGAGCTGGAGTATCTGGTTCATTTTGCTGCTCCATTTACAGGATCTGACAAATGCATGATTCCCAAGGGGACTGCATTCGTTCCACAAAGCCCAATGCGAGGTGATGCTTTGTACATGAATCTGATAGGAGAAAATGACGAATTGTATAAAAGAATGGAAGAATTGGTTAAGATCAACTACGAGCAACTCTACACCAGGCTACAAGGATTCTCATTTTTCATCACAGAAGAGCAGTTAAAAACACTTCCTCTCAAATTCCGTAGCGGTAGTGCTGAGCGAGTGTTAGACATCATGCGCAAGTTGCGCTCACCCGTTTATCCCATTTTCCCATAATCAGAACGGAATATCTCCATTTACAAGTTCCAATTCAAAAGCATCCATCAGTTTTTGAACTTCAGCATTGGTTCGCTTTATTTTCTCCAAGAACGACAGATCGGATGAAGGCATTTCATTAGTGATTCTTGACGGTATGTCTTCAGGAGGTTGGCGGAATATCAAATCAACTAACGATAACAGTTCTGTCATACTCGTATCCGTAGGGAGTTTGTATTTGTCATCAAGTGCCAGATAGGCGTATTTTCTAACGATTAATATACTTTGTTCACAAGATACAAATTGAGAAACTCCCCATTGCTTCAGGATGTCATATTCAGGACTATCCAAAACGTCATTGTGTACTTTCCTATTCCATTCGTCAAAATACCGTATTGCTTTTTCATGGCCCATACTGAACAGATAGTTATATGCACGACAAATACTTAGATGTTTTGAAAGGTTAAATACGCTTTCATCGTAATTTATACGTGTCTGCTCATATATCGAGAAGCCAGAGATGCACAAATCATGGACTATCTCAAACAGCATATCGATGGCCTCATCTTCAGATAGCGTTCTTCCAGAATTACAAAGTAAAGCCAAATAGTCTACAGTTTTTAATTTACTCCTATCAAGGACATAGTCAGGGTCTTCCGCTAAGCGAAGACTAATAAAAAAGAAGTCTCTTTCACCAGTGAACGATGCCATATTCTCTTTCACATAGGAAATGGGGAAGAAACGGATAATGGACCAAGCACACATTGGCTCGTGTAAATCATCCCATAGTTTTTTCACCTTAACCTCAAACGACTTGTCCCAATGATGGTAAAATTTCGAATAGGCCCATTGTCTGTCAGATTTGCAAGAGTCAAGGAATGCCATTAGTATTTTCTTCTGGTCCTTCCAGTCAAGATGCTCGAATCGACGCTGAATCTCATTCCTGGATTCAGCAACTTTGCCACTCTTCTTATTAATGTAGTTCTTGATAAGCGTGGCTATAGGGGTGTTCCGCTTTTGGGTTTTGTATATCATATCTTCGCTCCTTTAATATGTTGGTGCAAAGATACACAATTTTTCGGATTAAGCGGATGACTATCACTTTCACAAGGCTTGTGGAAGTCATAAAGTCTATAGAATCTATTAGAAAAAGCTGGCCACACGTGACCAGCTCTGTATTTGAGTGAAGGAAACCAAGCGGCAAGGTCGAATTGCTCATCATCACACAGATGCCACCGTTCCGCACATCGTGGCCCTACTCGGTTTCTCCTTTCACGTTGCAAAGATACAAACATTATTCGAAAGTTCCAAATTTTCAGGAGGAAAAGTGAATCCTATCCCTTGAATTTCAGATTCTGGAAACTGTCAACTGAAGAATGTAAAAAAACGGGGGTCATTTAGAGAAATAAACCAATATTCCAACATTCAAATGTTATGAGAGGTCGCAGTCTCTTGCTGCGCCACTCGGTTAAACATTACGAGACATTGAGGATGAAATATTGT
>Ga0247611_10006119_pt1 | contig 15573 bp, 15 predicted proteins | sample 177DNAGHGhighgp2_FD_192422 | JGI IMG/M metagenome (GOLD analysis project Ga0247611, IMG submission 192422) | Sheep rumen microbial communities from Palmerston North, Manawatu-Wanganui, New Zealand - 1770 DNA GHGhigh gp2 | ecosystem: Host-associated > Mammals > Digestive system > Stomach > Rumen...
ATAATGTATTTAGAATTAAGATTATTTAAATAATTTATTGTCTTTTTATCTAAACCATTTCTAGCTGGATCTACAATTACCAAATCAATATCTTTAAACTTTTCAATATTATCTTCAACTAATCCATTAATAATTTCTAAATTATCTACATTATTAAGTTTAATATTTTCTCTAGCATCATTTGTTGCATAAGAATTTGATTCAATACTTATAACTTTATTTACATATTTAGAAATAATAATTCCAAGTACACTTGTACCACTATATAAATCTAATGCTATATTAATCTTCTTATTAACTAAAAAATTATTTAATATTTCTATTATTTTTTCTAATCCTAAAATATTAACTTGAAAAAAAGAATTATAATTAACTTTAAATTTATAAGATGATATTTCTTCAATAAAATAATCTTTACCTTTAATTACTTTTGAATTATATATTATATTATTAATAATATCTTTTTCTTTTATATAATCAATATATTTATAATTACCATTTATTACTAATATTACTTCATTATTACTATTAACTCTAATAATAATACTACCATTAAAGTCTATATCTTTTTTTTCTTTAATAATATTAATAACATCATTTATTCTATCTTTACATAAATAACAATAATTAATTATAACTAAATCATTACTTTTGGTATTATATAATCCTATTTCTCCATTTTTTACATGTAAAGTTATTTTATTGCGATAACTACTACTTAGTGTTGAATAAAAAAAATCTATCTTATTAAAATAATTAATGGTTCTATCTACTTTAAACCTTTTCTCTTCTTCTAAATCCATATGTAAAAAATTACAACCACCACACTTATTATAATATCTACAAATAGATTCTATTCGATAAGGATTTGATTCAATAACACTATTTATCAAACCAACAGAATACTTTTTATTATCTTTTATTACTTTTACATTAACTAATTCATTAGGCATTGCTTTTTCCACAAAACAAACCTTATTATCTATCTTAGCGATACCATTCCCTAAATCATCATATTTAATAACTTTTAAATTCATTAGAATCACCGCATTAATTATAGCATAAATTGAGGGATGTGGTGAAGTAAAAATGCCTAACATTGTTTAGGTATAATTATATATGATCATCCCTCAATTATAATATATATAATTTTTTTATAATTTATAAAAAAATATATATTTTTTTTATTCCTTATTTATCAAGCAATCTAATTAAAAAATAATTGAGTTTTACTCAATTTAATTAATTGTATAATATTCTAAATACTATAAATACTAATAATATGAATTATATAGATTTATTAAAGAAAGAAAAAATACACATTGATGATTTAATTATAAAAACAATTAATCTTAAAAATAATATACTAAATATTATCAATATTGAAACTATAACTTCATCTAATATTATTAATAACTTCTTATTAAAAAATAGTTTTTATTTAAATAAATTAGATTATAATCAATTATTTAATTATATATTAAACTATTTACCAAATAATATTATATTAAAAAACTATAAAGAAATATTAAGATATTTATATAATGGATATACAATTATTATTATTAACAATAAAAAAATTATTGCTATTGAAACTAAAAATAATTTATCTCGAGGAGTAAGTGAAATAAATTATGAAAAAACGATAATTGGACCAAAAGATTCATTTATAGAACATTTTAATATCAATTTAGGATTAATAAGAAAAAGAATAAAATCTAATGAATTAAGTACCATTTCTTATGAAATAGGAAAATATACTAAAACTAAAATAGGTATTATTTATATTAATAATATTGCTAAAAAAGAAACAGCTAATAAAATTAAAAATAAAATTAAAAAAATAAATATAGATGGAATAATTGATTCTAATTATTTAAAACGTTATTTAAATTCTAATAATCTCTTTCCAACTATTAAATCAACAGAGAGACCTGATTTAACATGTCAATCTCTTCTAGAAGGAAAAATTGCAATTATAGTAGATAATAGTCCTGAAATATTAATATTACCAACCTTTTTTATTGATTTTTTTCATACTAGTGATGATTATTATCAAAAAAAAATAAATATTTCTTTTATTCGCTTAATTAGATTACTAGCATTTTTAATATCTATATTTTTACCAGCGATTTATATATCTTTAACAACCTATAATCCTGATAGTATGTCCCTTAATCTCTTAATTAGTTTTCAAAGTCAAAGACAAAACGTTCCTTTTCCTTCTTTTATAGAAGCTATTATGATGATAATATCTTTTGAAATATTAAGAGAAACTGATATTAGAATACCTTCTTCTATGGGAAGTGCTATTTCAATTTTAGGAGGATTAGTTTTAGGAGAAGCCTTAGTTAATGCTAATATAGTATCACCTATTATGATTATTGTTGTTTCATTAAGTGCTATAAGTGGTATGACTAATTCTTCTATTGAAATAATTAATGCTATAAGATGGTATCGTTTTATTTTAATAATACTTGCAAGTATATTTGGTTTTTATGGTATATTTTTAGGTATTATTCTTATTCTAAATACTTTAGCTAATATAAAAACTTTAGATTTAGACTATCTCTATCCATTTGCACCTATAAATATTAAAGAACAAAAAGATGGTTTTTTTAGGCTAAATAACAATAATCGTAACCCATTACTATCTAACAATAAGAAAAGAGGTAATTAATGAAAAAAATAATCGTATTAACACTATGTTTATTATTAACTGGATGCAATCAAAAAGAATTAAATAAATTAGGTATAATAAATCAGATAGGTCTTGAATATCAAAATAATGAATATCATTTATATGCATCAGTTATAAAAGAAATAGATAAAGATTTAAATATTAAAAAAGAAATTATTGAAGTTAAAGATAAAAATATTAATTCATTATTTAAAAAGATAAACTTATCTTTAAATAAAAAAATATACTTATCACATCTAGATTTATTAGTTATTAATCAAACTATCAAATACAATCAAATTAAAGATATAACAAATTACTTTATTAATAATAAAGAATCTAGGTATGATTTTTTAATAATAACAACTAATAATATTAAGGATATTCTTCTAAATACTAAAAAACAAGAAATAAATGATCTAATAAGTCTTAATGAAGAATATACATATTATACAACTATGTATGATTTACTAATTAATTATTATTTAAATAAACCTATTATATTAACTAATATAATATATCAAAATAACATTAAAATTAATGGTTATACAATAATAAATAATAATGATATAGGGAGATATAATGAAAACATTTAAAATAGAAAATCATTTAGTTTTTATTTTATTAGAATTAGGAATATTCTTTATTAATTTTAATAAATTATCTTTATTATCACTTATATTTAGTCTATTTATAACTATAATTACTATTAAATTAATTAGTAAAATAAATATTTATAACAATATTATTACTAGATTATTTATACTAGTTATATCTATAATATTATTTAATATTTTCTTTAGAGAAACTGTTTATTATATTAGTAATAATATCTTAAAAAATTATTCTTTAATTCCCATTTCTTTATCTTTATTTATATCTATTTATTTAATTACAAATAAAGGATTTCATACAATAATAAAAACAGTATTATTAGGCAGTTATTTTATATTATTTATTCTATTAATTGGTATAATAATTTCTTTTATTAATATAAAATCAAATTATATATTAATTACTAATAATAATTTATTAAATAATACTATTATCTATTCTTTATATGAAATATATTGTTATATATTAATATATCCAATTACTAATACCAAATTTAATAATATTAATTTATTTATTATTAAATTTATTCAAATTATTATTTATATTACTATTTCATTTAATTTAAATATTTTAATAAACTATTTAGATTATCCTTATATAGAAATATTTAAAAGTATTAAATTAATTGGTTTTATTGAAAGAATAGAAATAATATTTTCTTTAAATTATTTATTCATTTTCTATTTTTTATTATTGTTTATATTTTATCAAATAAAATTTATTACAAAGAAAAAGAAACAATTATATTTAATAATTATTTCTTTAGCAATTATATTTATTAATCTTTTTATTTTATAATAGAACACACTAAATTATCACTTTCATAGAAAGCTTTTTGATCATCTATTTTTTTCCCAATATTACTTAGATCTATTCCAGGAATATCTGAAACACTAAAATCTAAAGTTAATATTGTTCCTGACTCTTGATTAGTTTGGAAAACACCATTTTGTTTAATTAAATTATCAAAAATATCATCCATTATAGTTTTAGATTCTGTATCTTCATTAGATTCTTCATCCACTAAATCAGCATTATCTTCACTATTTTCTTCCTCTTCTAAATTATTTTTTTTGATAGATATTCTTGTAATTTTAGCATTTTCATATGTTGTAGTAGTAATATACTTCTCATTTGAACAATTCAAAATGGTTACCACTAATTCTTTTACATCATCTTCTTTTATTTTATCTTTATCAGGTAATACAATTCTTAATATAGGCGGAAACATTATAAAAAATAATAAAACAATTATTCCTAATACATATAATAAATTCTTCATATCGACCTCTATTATAATAATATCATATTTTTTTAAGAATTAAAATAGTTATTTTTTATATACTTAATTATTTCTTCTTTCTTATTAACTATTTTCTTTGATAAAATAAGATTCTCTAAATCTTTAAATATTATATTTAAAAAACGATCTGGATTCTTATTTAATATTTTACATATCTCATCTGCTTTAATATCAATATCTTTTTTACTTTTTATGGGTAAATTATCATATGCATATATTATCTTTTTTTTATTTATTCCTTTATTAACACCAGCTAAAATATTAACATATAAACCATATTTATATAATATCTTAGGATCTAAATTATCCATTTCATATACTATATTAACTTTATTAATTAAATCTTTTTCTACTTTTGTAAATTTATAAACATCTGAATTAATCATCGACCAAATTCCTATTAAATCAGTATAATCTTTTACTCTATTAATATTATTTAATTCTAAAGAATCAATAAGATCTAATTTTTTTAACAAACTTATTCCATACGAAGCATTTTTAGATGCAAATATTTTATCTAATTCCGTTTTCTTTCTTTCATAAGATATATTTTTTAAATATATTTTACATTCTTTAATAGCTTCCACAACTTCTTTATCTAATTTAAAATTTAAAGTAACACTGAATCTTACTGCTCTAAGTATCCTTAAAGCATCATCTTTAAAACTTTGTTTACTATCTTTAATAGTTCTAATTATTTTCTTATTTAAATCTTTCCTACCATTTAATAAATCTATAATCTTAGCATCTTTATCAAGACAAATTGTATTTATTGTAAAATCTCTTCTTTTAAGATCTGTTTCTAAATCATCTACATATTGAATAGAAGAAGGATGTCTATTATCTAAATATTCACTTTCTAAACGAAATGTAGTTACTTCAAAAATAACATTTTTATAATTAACCATAATTGAACCATAACTAGATTCTTCAACACCTTTTTTGGACTTAATATTATCAAAAATAGTTTTAATTGCTTTAGGAGTGGCATTAGTTGTAATATCAATATCAGTTGATTCTATTCCAAGAATATCATCTCTTACAAATCCTCCTACAATATAAGCCTTATAACCACTATTCTCTATTATATTTATAAATTCAATTGCTTTTTCTTTCAATATATATCACCCTATACTAAAAAACTAAAAAGTTTTTTACTTTTTAGTTAACTTCATTCTTTAATTGAGTTCCAGCTTTGAATGTTACAGCATTACGAGCAGGTATCTTAACTTCAGCTCCAGTTTGTGGATTACGTCCAACACGAGCATTTCTCTTAGAAACACCAAAAGTTCCAAAACCGATTAAAGTAATCTTGTCACCTTTCTTTAATGCTTTTGTAATTGCACCGAATGTTGCATCGATTGCACGAGTTGCATCTGCCTTAGTTAATCCAGCAGTTTTAGCAACAGCTTCAACTAATTCAACTTTTTTCATTATGTTCCTCCTTTATTAGCGAATACTTTAAGCATAATATTATGCTTACACATACAACTTATCATAATTCTTTTGCTAAATCAACACTTTTAACAACTTTTTTACTATTTATTTGTTTTCTTTACTGTTTTTTTACTTATTGTAGTACGTTTACTATTACTCCTACTTGATTTAGAACTACCCTTAGTTGGTTTACTATAATTTCTTTTTGTTTTCGTATTTGTATTTGATGTTTTTTTTACCTCAACTGGCTTTACTACAGTCTTTTCCACTTTTTTCTTTTCAGGTATCTTCTTAACTTCTTTTGGTTTATCAACTTCTGTAATTTCTTTATCTTTCAAAATATTATATAGTATTATAATAATTGCAACCATTATAATATCTACTATTACATTACTTAATAATAAATTAATAACAAAGATTGTCTCATATCCACTTAAAGTAATAAATAAATATATTACTGAATTTAAAAACATAGAACCCAAAAGTCCAATAACAATTCCATATAATTCTTTACCATAGTTTTTAAAATTATCATAAATATAAATTAATGCACAATGAGAAACTATAAAAGCTAATACACTTGCTAAAATATTTAATTGATTAACTTTAAATAATTCATTAACATATAAACTACTATCTGGCATTATAGATTGAGTACCCAAACTACTAGCAAAAGTATAACTAATTGTTATTAAAAGTTGAATTATACTTGCAATCAAAATACTTCCATAAGCATCTTTCTTATCACCTAAATTAAGAATCAACAAAGTACATAAAAATGTAAATGGAAAAGTAATAAAATCAACCCCAATAATAATGTCAAAAAAGTTTGTTAACTTCATACCAATTAGATTTGATACTATTAATAAAACAGCCATCAAAGACATAAAAAAACTCTTTTTAAATTCCCTATTCATATTTCTCTTTAATTCTCCTCCTATTATTTATATTATATAATAACAAAATTTGATTGTAAAGACAAAAACAAAAAAATATTGATTTTACTAAATATATTTGTTAAAATTATAGAGAATAGGAGTGATTAAATGGATGCTATAATTTTTGTTATATTATTAATAGTAGTTATATTTTTCTTTAAAAGACTTTCTAATACTGTATTTTTTGTTGCAATATTTGATATATTTTTAAGAATATTAACTTTTATAAAAAATAACACTACTAGAGATATTAAAAATTTTATATCTAAATATTTTCCAGAAGATATACCTCATATAATAAGTAAATATGCAAAAGGAGATTTATATAAAATATTAGTGTGGGTTTACGTTATTTTAATGATAATATTCCTATACTATGTTATTCGTATATTTATTAAAAAGAAAAAGATTTAGTCTTTTTTTTTATAAAAAAAAGAGTTATTGACTAACTCTAAATTTAATTCCTCTAATATTAAATAGTAAATTTATTTTATCAGGATTAATAGTATTAGGAACTGATAATAATACTTTATTTTTTTCATAATTAACTGGAGTAATATCTTTTATAGCTGACTGATTAATGATAGAATCACTCTCAATTGATAAATAATCAAATAAATTCTTATTTATATCTAAATTATATTCTATTTTTAATATTTTTTTATTAATTCCTGGAGTTACTACCTTATCATAAGAATAGCAATGATTTTCATCAAGACATTTTTCATATTTATAATTTTCTTTATCAATTATTTCTGTATTAATAATGCTTAATTCCCCCTTTTGATAATAAGACTTACTTATATTAATTTTATCATTATATTTATAATTACCTATATCTTCTGTTTTAAAGATATATGGTATAATATTAACATTTTTAAAAAACATTTCTACTTCTCGACCATTCTCTTTTTTACTTTCAAATAATTCTAATGTTATATTATTATATTTGTTATCTATTTCAAAAACTAAAATATAATTATTATTACTATTTCCTTTTATTTTTTGTAATTTAAATAAAGTACCAAATTCACTAAAGAGACTGCTTTGATTACTTTTGTAATAATAATATTTATTATCTACTTTTAATCTACTTGTAGACATATCTAAAGTTACTATGTCAGCGTTATTATTAATAACATTAAAATCTATTACAACGTAACTTTTCCCTTTTTTATAATCATTATTATTAATATCTTTTGATACAACAAAACAATTATTAACAACATATTCTAAATCATTTATTTTTATAACTTCTCCAACTTTATAAATCTTATTAGCAACATAAGCATTAAATGCAAAATAAGCACTTAAAGATAATATTATAATTACAGATGCAATAATTAAAACAAAAGAATTTTCCCTAAAATAATACCCTATATTACGTTTTTTATTTCTTAGATAGATACTTACATTATCATAATCAATTCCTTTTACTTCAATTTCTTCTCTATCTTCATCACTAATATCAAGTTCTTTTAAGTCTTTTTCAAAATTAAACTTTTTAACATTAAACCCAAATCCTCTAACAAAGCATACAACAATAAATATATAGTTTAAATAATATAAAACCATACTTAGATCTCGAAAGAAAACTAAAGATTGATTATTATAAGTTGAAATTTCTAATCTATTAAATACTGTTATAAAGAATAAATAACTAAAAAATGATATGGTATAAAATATTACGGCAAGTAAATAAAAAGTTACTTTCTTTTCTTTTTGTTTCATTAATAAATATATCAATAAAAGAAGTGCAATAAGTATAATGGCCATTATAATCATTAAAATATTTACATAGCTAAAAGCCATATTTGAAAAATATGTATATGTACCAGTCTTAGCATAATCAAAGAAAAAATTATGTAAAACATAAGTTTTATATGTTAAATACACCATAAATACAAAAAGTATTATATGTATTATTTGAAAATACTTTATTAAAAAAGCATACGGTTTTCTAATTATCATAATATCCCTCTATTCTAAAATGATTATACTATAAAATTAAAAAAATAAAAAGTCTTTTTTAACTTTTTATTATTTTATATAATTCTTCAGCAGCTTCATTAGCTTTTCCGTCTTCATTTATAATGATATGTGGATAAATCTTACGATTACGAAGTTCTTTTCTTGCTGTTTTTAATCTACTTTCTATTTGTTCTTCTGTTTCCGTTCCTCGATTTCTTAGTCTTTCTTCAAGAATCTTCAAATTTTTTGTCATAACAAATATTCCAATAGCATCTTTATAATTTTTTATAATTTGTTTATAACCATTTATATCTATCTCAAGAATTACATCATATCCTTTATTTAAATATGACAATACATGATTTTTTAAAGTTCCATAATATTTACCAGTACCATATTGATTATATTCTAAAAATTCTTTATTTTTAATCTTCTCCATAAAATCATCAAGACTAATAAAATAATAGTTTACTCCATCTTTTTCCCCTTCTCTAGGATCTCTAGTTGTTGCTGATACAGACAAATGAACTTTATCTTTTTTTTTCTTATAAATATTTAATAATTCTTTTACAATAGTTCCTTTTCCAGCCCCACTTGGTCCAGAAATTACAATTAATTTACTCATAAAATCTCCTTATCAAAATTATAACACTTATTTAATATTTTTACTATGAATTATATCATATTGTTTATATAAATATTGTACTCCGTTTTCTAAAAAGAAATAATGTTTTACATAAAATACTAAAAAAATTATTATAATCACAGTAATTATCAAAAATAATACATCTGTATGACTAATATAAATAGAAATCATCATAAATAAAGCATAGAATAAAGTTACTAATAAATGAATTAGTCTTTCATGTTGAAAAAAATTTATTTTAATCAAATGACTTTTTTCTAATTCTTTAAAATTGGTATCTTTATCTTTAATTTTAGAATCTATTTCTTCAATATAATCACTTAAATATTTTTTCATATATCTCCTTAAATTTTAATTTTAATAATAGTTTCTCCAGGATTCATAAAATTTCTTTTATAATAAATAACGCGTTTATCATGTTTTAAATAATCATGAATTCCTTTTCTTAAAGTATCTGTTCCAATCCCATGAATAACAATAATATTTTCATTTTTTAAAATAATATTATCATTTATAAATTCTTTAACAAGTATTATAGCATTATCTAAATATTCTCCATGTAAATCAATTCTTGGATAATTATTCATGATAATTTAATACTTCCTCAAGTTCTGGAATACTATTACGTCCACCTATTCTAGTTACAGAAATTGCCCCAGTAATATTAGCATATTTAATAGCATCAAGTAAATCATATCCTTGACTAATAAAATATAATAAGGCTCCATGAAAAATATCTCCTGCTCCTGTTGAGTCAAGAGCTTTAACTTTAATACTAGGTATTAAATGATATTCTTCATTTAATTTAACGAATGCTCCATAACTTTCTAAAGTAATAATTAGAAGTCCTTTAAAATCTTTTTGAATTTTATCATAAACATTTTTTATAGTATTAATATCATCATATGAAAAATCAATATTAGTATAATCTTTAGCAAAATCATTAGAACATACTATATAATCAGAAACTTCACATAATTTTAAAATGTCATCACTCTTTTTTCCAGCATCAAGTAAACTTATGGCTTTATTATTTTTTATAGTTTCATATGCTAAATCTACATATCCACCATCTGCTAAAATATAATCAAAATCTTCATCAATATGTTTTATATTATTAAAACTTAACTTATCACGGTCTATTAATATTGTTCTTGAGCCATTACTTGTATTTGCAATAATATAACTAGTTGGAGTTTGTAAATCTGTTTTTTCTAAATACTTAGTATTCAAATTTATATTTCTATATTCTTCTTCTATTTTATTTCCATAGACATCTTTACCTATAACACTTGCAATTGTAGTGTCAACACCCCATTTTGAAAGAAGATAAGATCCATTAGATACACTTCCTCCTCCACATCCAATTACCTTATTTTCTAATCTTATTTTTTTATTTTCTTCTGGATATTCAGAAACTAAAATTGTTATATCATAAGCACTATTTCCTATTCCTAATATTTTCATATACTCTCCTTTTCTAATATTATTGTAACTGGTCCATCATTAATTAAACTAACTTTCATATCAGCACCAAATATACCAGTTTCAACATGTAAAAATTCACTTAATTTTTTATTAAATAATTCATATAATTTAATAGCCTCATCACCATTTAAAGCTTTTATATAACTTGGACGATTTCCCTTTTTAGTATCACCATATAAAGTAAACTGAGAAATTGATAAAATACTTCCTTTAGTATCTAAAATACTTTTATTCATAACACCATCAAGATCATCCATAATTCTTAAATTAACTATTTTATTAATCATATATTCAATTACTTTATCATCATCACCTGCTGTAAAAGAAACAAGTAACATATATCCATTACCAATTTCTCCAACTATTTTAGAATCAACTCTAACTGAAGCTTCACTTACTCTTTGAACAACAACTTTCATTTTAAACCCTTTCTACATTTAATACATAATCAAGCTTAATTATATTATTAATTATATGATTTAATTCATCCTTATTCTTAACCCTAAAAGTTAAAACATAATTATACTTTAAATCAACAATATTTGTAACAACATTATTTATCATTATACCATTTGATGATAATTTAGATATAATATCTGCCAAATGACTATTATTATCAACACTATATATTTTTATCTTTGTAATATAATTATTTTTAGTATCATGTTTAAATGAAACATCAACAATTCTTGAATTATCTTTTACATTAAAGCAATTATTTCGATGAACAGTTATTCCTTTATTTTTAGTAATGATTCCTACAATCTTATCTCTTGGGATTGGATTACAACATGATGCTAAACTAACTTTAATATCACTTATTCCTGATACATTAATATCATTATTATTCTTATTTACTATTTCTTTTTTTATTTTATTTTCTTCTTTAGGATAAATAACTTCAACAATACTTTTAGAATTATATTTATTATTACCTATATTTAAATATAAATCATTTAAATCTTTACACTTAAACTCTTTTAAGATTTTTTTTAAATTATCAGAACTTAGTAATTCCTTACTAGATAAATGTTTTTTTCTTAAATACTTTTCTAAAGTATTTTCACCAAATTTAATAATTTCATCTTTTTTCTCTTTATTAAAATAAGCTTTAATTTTATTTTTAGTTTGATTAAGTCGAGCGATCTTTAACCAAGATAATTTTGGCCCTGCAGAATTTTTACTAGTATTTATTTTAACAACATCATTATCTTCAAGTACATAATTTAATGGAACAATACGATTATTAACAACACATCCAATCATTTCTTCACCTACTTTAGTATGAACTTTATAGGCAAAATCAATTGGTGTTGAACCATAAGGAAGCTCTATTACATCACCTTTTGGAGTAAATACATATATGTTACCATGCATTTTTTCATCATGTATCTCCTCAAAAACATTTGAATCAACTTTATCTTGATAATGATCAATTACGGTTTTAAAATATTCTAGTTTTTGATCAGTTGTTGATAAATTATCAGCACTACGATGTTCTTTATATGACCAATGAGCAGCAAGTCCATTTTCTGCAACTTCATTCATTAAAAACGTTCTAATTTGAATTTCAAATAAAGTATTATCTGTACCAAATACTGTTGTATGAAGTGAACGATATCCATTACTTTTAGGCATTGCAATAAAATCTTTAAAACGTTTAGGAATTGGTTTAAATTTAGAATGAATAAGTCCAAGTACTAAATAACAAGTAGCTTCATCTTTAACCATTATACGAAGAGCAAATAAATCATATATATCATTAAACTTTCTTCCTTTATCAAGTTTATTATAAATACTATATATACTTTTACTGCGTCCCTTTATTTCATAACTAATCTGATAATCATCAAGAAGTTTTTTAACTTCACTAGTCATTTTAGATATCAAGCTATCTCTTTCGTTTTTAGTACTATTTAATTTCTCAACGATATCATAATATACATCTGGTTTTAATACCTTTAAACTTAAATCTTCTAATTCACTTTTTAATTTATATATTCCCAAGTGATGAGCAATTGGAGCAACTATTTCAAGAGATTCTTTCGCCAGTTTCTTTTGATCTTCTTTTTTATAAAAATCAATATTACGCATTAATGTAACACGACTAGCTAAATTAATCATAATAACCCGAACATCTTCAGTCATTCCAACAATAACTTTTTTATAATATTCTATTAAATATTCATTTTCTGTTGAATAAATAATTTTATCTAATTTATCAGCACCTTTACTAATTCTAATAATTTCATTTGAATATCTAGAACTAAGTTCCTTTTCCGTTACTAATTTTAAAGATAATAATTTATAAATAAATCCACCTATAATTGTTTCTATATCTGCATAAACTGTTGTTAAAATTAAGACTGTTTCTAAAACATAATTAAGTGTATCTTCATCATATATATTATTTATATAACTATAAGTATCTAATATAATATTATTATCTGTTTTTAAATACTTATCTATTTCTTTAATAATATCATTTATTTTTATTTTCTTCATAGTAATCCTTTCATAATAATTATACCATGATTAATTCTAAGAAGTAAATTAAATAAAAAAAATAATATGATTTTTTACATATTATTTTTTTATTTAATCCTATTTTTTACCCAATTATTAATTTTTACAAGATGCTTTATCACCTCGCAAAAGGGTTTTTGCGAGGCCCTCAAGTAAGAAAAAGTAATGACGCTTACCTACTTATCTTATCTCCTATAACATATGGTGTTGCATAACTTCCATCACCCTCACTTATGTCCGCGTCAGCAGAGAGTGCTACTACCGGACGAGCGCCGTAAGCTACATCGACAAGGTTGATGGCCGAAGCACCTGGAGTGCGAACATTAAGCACGAAAGCATTGTTGCTGTTAAAGTAGCTAGGAGACACGCCCCAGTAATATTGACCAGTATTAGCATAATATGCACTCATTAAATTTCTCTCTGGTTCAGTTATTAATCCCACTGGATAAGTCAAGTTTGCTTTTTCATTTTCTGTACTAAATCTATCGGTTATATTTGTACATCTTAAATCTTTATTAGCATTGTATGGATAAAACTTAATCGTTGGTGTTGTATTTGTTATGGCTGTATCTTTATCCCAAGCCTGTATATCTGTTGTACTTCTATCATTACAATATACTGCACTTGTATCTATTAATCCTTTTACACTTGTATTTAAACTATCTATATTCTTTTTATACCAATTATCTAATTGTCCTTTAATGGCTGATGAATATCTATTAATATTAGCGTCAATCATTTCTTCTTGCGTCTTTTCATTTAACATGGCATATACAGGATTAGTATCGCCATTTTCTAAAAGTACATAATAATATAGTAAACCGTTTTTATAATAATAAAATCTCACCTTTGTACAATCCGTATCACAAACGTAATGATGCGTTGTATCTGGAGCTGATAAATTTGTGGTTGTACCTGCATCTAATACATAACTTGTTCCATTCCATGTTACGCTATTAGCATAATTTCCCGTTTTAGCACCATCTTTATAAGTATATGCTTTATTATACATATAACCAACTAGAGCTGGTGAATCATAATAAGCATTATAATAACTGGTTCCTATTTGGGAGTAATGGGTTGTTGCTCCTATTACATATTTTCCAACAGATGCACTTGTTGCACTTTGATAATGTCCGATATACCATAGTTCTGTACAAGTTGTCGTGTTATCAGCGCAGGCATAAGTTCCGATTAATTCACTAGAATTACTTGCCCAGGTTTTCCCTGATAGTTCACTAGTACCTGTTAATGTAAATGTTCCTGCATTTAGGTCATAATCATAGCCAGTTCCAAAGTTTGTAATACTTGATATATTTGTACTCCTACTACTTACATAACTTTCTTTAGCAATTATTCCCTTTAAAGTTCCTCCACTATTTCTTGTTGTTAAGCATTTATTATTTTCAGCTGGTCCATTATATATTATTCTTAAACCTCCAGTATCCGTAGTTCTTATTATTTGCCAACAATATCCTGCAAATAAAACATTTCCATGTTCTAAAGCTTCACTCCCAGTATAGTATAAAACATCAAGTTTATTAGAGTTAGCCCCTACTGTATCTTGGGTATCATATGATGCATCTCCTTTAGTTGCATTATATGACTTTATATAACTACTTCCTCCGTTATTCATTGCTTTTGATATTACATCACTTAATGTTACAGGCTTTTCATTAAAATCTCCTGACACATTTACTTTAATACTGGCAAATAAATTAGTCCATTCTGATTCTGTATAATCTTGATTAATATTTCCTATTACTACTTCATTACCTATCCACATATATAGTCTATAAGTATGAGTAATTTGACTTGTTGTATTTTTAGGTATAGTTTCTACATATATTCTTTTACTTGTTAAATCACTATAACTTTTATTATTTAATATTTCTGTTTCATTATTACTTATTACTTCAACTAGTCTAAATTTTAAAAATTTATCATCTATTCTATTTGTTTCTGTTTT
>Ga0247611_10006120_pt1 | contig 15571 bp, 25 predicted proteins | sample 177DNAGHGhighgp2_FD_192422 | JGI IMG/M metagenome (GOLD analysis project Ga0247611, IMG submission 192422) | Sheep rumen microbial communities from Palmerston North, Manawatu-Wanganui, New Zealand - 1770 DNA GHGhigh gp2 | ecosystem: Host-associated > Mammals > Digestive system > Stomach > Rumen...
CTGAAGTAAGATAAATATTTTTACTAATCTTAAATATAAGGAGATTAATTATGAGCGTTGATGCTTCTGCAAGAATTGGATATGGATATATTATTTCAAGTGATGAACATCAGAATTATATGAACAAAATTGAAAATATAAATGATGCGAATTATATGACACTTGAAGATTATTTTTGTGATATTAATAGTTATGCTGCTGATAGCGATGTTTTTTGCGGTCTTACTCTCGGTTCTACTGATTACTATGAACCAATTAGTATGAATATGTCTAGAGAAATAGACCTAAAAGATTGGGAAGATTTTATTAATTTATTTAAGAAAGAGTTCCCAGAAATTGCAGCGTCAGAAACCCCACAAATATATTTATTTTGTGAATGGTGGTAAATTAAAGGGGCAATTTGTATTGTCTCTTTAATTTTTTAATTGAAAATTTTAAAAAAATATTATATAATATTTATAGAAAATAAGAAATGAGGTATTTTTTATGAAATATTATTTTTCTCACTTTGGTATAAGTATCCCTAAAACTCTTAATGATGATTTAAATAATTGGGTACAAAAATATCTTCATTTCAATGGTCTTACTTTTTTATATAATAAAGAATCTGGTTATGCTTGGAAAGGACAAGTTATTTATATAGGAAAACAAGATAAACCTATTCATAATGATTTCCGTCAATTTCTTCATGAATATGGTTGCGATATTAATGCTGCTAATTCTGTTTTAACTTTTTTACACGAATTAGGGCATTGTCTTACAGACAGTAATTATGATGATCTTGAACAAATTATTTTTAAGTTTCAAAAAGAAAGTGTACATAATGCTTTTGATTATTGGCACATTCTTGATGAATTTGAAGCAAATATGTTTGTTGTTAATTTTATGAATAATAATCCAGAAGCGGTAAAAGAACTTGATATGATTTTTGAAGGATGGATGTGATAAAAATGAGTGCTTTGGTTGCTAAATCTTACCAGGAATTGGAACAGTTGTGCGAGCCTTATGAAGTTAATGGTAAAATGTATGTAAAAGTTCGTATGAGAAATGGTCATGAAAAAGTTGTACGAGCATATAGTGAAGCAGAATATCGTCGTTATAATCCAGAAGTAACTATTATTCAACCTGCTAAAAGTCGTAGAGATGTTCTTGGTTTTGGAGATGCTGGATATATTTGGATTTTTAAAGGAGATACTTATTCTGTTCTTGATTGGTTTAAGCTTTCTCCTTGCCGCTATACTAAATTGTGGGGATGGTATTTGCCGTCTATCGAAGAAATGCCTGAGACTCTTCCTGCGGGAATCACTCCTATTAAATTGGAGTGGGATGAAGTTTCCTTTGATGGTCAGTTAATTCCTGATAAAGATATTACTGCTATTGTTGATGAAAAGTTGTATGATCCGGGCACTTCTGTTTGGGTTGGAAAAATTGGAGAGCGTATTACTCTTAATTTGATTTGTATTAGAGCAATTGAAATAGATAATATGTATGGGACTAGTATCTTTCATACTTTTTCAGATGAAGTAGGAAATGTTTTTACTTGGAGCACTACTGCTAAGCATCTTGAAGAAGGCCATATGTATTATATGGCAGGAACGGTTAAAGACCATACTACTTATAAAGCCGTTAAGCAGACTGTGCTGACTCGGTGTACAATTAAGGAGGATTTAGGAAATGTAGAATAAGATTATTAAAATTGGAATATTTACATTTTTAGGGATAGGTCTAGTTTATCTATGGTCTATCCTTAGAATCATATATGTTTTTTTACCAAAGGAGTATAAATAATGAAAGAACTTAAATGCCCTAATTGTGGAGGCCATGTAAAGCATAAAGGTTGGGGTAAATATTACTGTGAATATTGCGGGACTGAATTTGAAAATAAAGACGAATATGGAGTTATCCACATTGTTAAAGAGCAGTCTGACACAGTAACCCTAGCAGCAAAAGCCATTGTAGATGAGCATATGCTTCGTTGCTACTCTTTAATGGGAGAAGATAAAGATAAAATGTATGCTCATATTAAAGAAAGTCTTTGTGACCAGTTAGCCCATGGGTTAGTACAGTATCTTAATTTAAGAGAAAACTATGACCCAATGCATATGAATATGAGTTTCATTGGAACTGTTGATGTAGTTGACCCCACATCTAGGAGGTATTCATATTGAAAGAATTTGTTTATTATAATAGTATGTTAGATGAATTTAAAGATTTATATTTTCATTTTAAAAATTTAGATACTTCATCTAAGTAGCGATATCTTGCTGGAATTAATGACTATGAGTTAACAAGAGTTATTGATTTCTTTCTAACTTCTATGGCAAACTTAACCTCTTATAATAATATAGAGGATTTTTATCTTTTACAAGAACTTTATGAAAATGATGACTCAATAGTTATTAATGATAAACAATTTACAGTAAATACTATTGAAGATTTATTCGATTTAGCATTTGCTAATAATTTTGAAGAAAATCTTTTCCATATATATGATAAATATAGAGAATTTGGCTCATCAATTGAAGATGCTGTTTTGTTTTTGACCTATGATAATGAATATATAGATGAACTTTATACCGAAGAAGAATTAGAATAGATAGCAAAAGATATTCAAGCATATATAGAAGATGAAACGGTTAAAGTCCATTATGATGGAGATATGTTCTTTATTGAACAAGAGGTAGAAGAAGAAGAATGTTGACATTTTAAAAAAAATATGATATAATTATCATAGAAAAATATATATTGGAGTGACTAAGAATGTCAAACACAGACAGCTATGCAACAACAGCCTCTAATATAGGAGTTACTTCATCTTTACAAGGTAATACTATTACACTTAATGATAATTATACATTTAGTACTAGTACTATTGGCACACCAGATTGGGGATTATAGACAACTGTTACAACTCCAACTTGGACAGTTAGTGATAATTATTACGATAATGTCTAGCGAAATGTATTATATATGAAAGATGACCGAACTCTATGTTGGGGTGAACCAAATAAAGAAAAAAAGGAAGATAAAAATAATATGGCAAATGAATTTGATTTTGGTCCATATGAAGGAAGTAATATTAGACTATCAACATATGGAATCGCATTAAAAAATAAAACTGGTAAATGGGTTTCTTATGATAAAGATAAGAAGAGATTAATGGATGTTGATGTATTAAATATTCCAGTAGATACAAAGAAACTTGTTTATAAAGTACCAAAAGCAGTTGATGATGTAGACGAAGGCGACGTTGTTATTCACAATGGAAACCTTGTAATTGTTGAAAAGAAATAGGGAGAAGGCAGATTCTTGGCCGTAGACCCAATTGCTGGAACTGAGTATGTAATTCTACCTGCGGTATCTCCATTCGGATTTGATTATTTAACTACAATTATTAGTCTTGCGGCCTATTTACCTGCGGCAGATAAAGATAATCCTTTTGGTAGTATGTTACCATTAATGTTATCTACAAAAGATAATAATGGTTTGTTAATGTCTTTACTTTTGAGAGATAGTATGTATAATCTTGATCCTACTATTCTTGCATTGATGTTAAGTGGGGATGTGTCTTCTTATATTCTTTTGATGATGCTCAATGATAAAGAAAAAAAGAAGAAAGAAAAAGATTATGAAAAATTACAGAAAGCATTGAAGGATGCTAGGGCTCGTGGAAAAGAGCAGTAATATATTGGGAATTTTTACATTTTAGTAAAAATTCCCTAATTTACTATTATATAAAAAAGGAAGTATTTATTTTTGTTAGAACTAATTAATGATGCAGAGCAAGATCTTATTCAATATTATATTTCATCCTTTGGACCAATCAATAATGATAGTTTAAATCGTCCAATGGCTTCTTTGGATACAATTTTTGCCGAATGGGAAAATTCAAAAACTACTCTTTTTAATATGCTCGGCAACCAGTTAATTGTACGACGTCCATATACCTATGTTATTCCAGAACAAAATTTAATTGATACTTTTACTAATAAAAAATATGATAATGATTGTTGGGTATTTCTTTGTTGGTGGAATAGAGAAATTATTGCCCCTTTAACTAATCAAAATGATATAGATCCAGATTTTGTTCAGCTATGCTATGATATTATTAAACCAATTACATTAGCAGGAAATAAATATTTGAATAATACCAAAATGTTTTATTTACCCCCTGATAATGAGCCTTTTAAAGTTTCAAAAGGTATGCGGCCTATGAGAATTATTACTAAATTGGCTCAAAAATATGGTTGTAAAGAAGAAGTGCTAGAAAAATTTCGTATTTGGCATTCTCAAATTTTAAATAATAAACATATGGATGGAGAATTATGCTTATCAATTCATCCATTAGACTTTATGACCATGAGCGATAATGATAATGATTGGCAAAGTTGTATGAATTGGATTAATCATGGAGATTATCGTGCTGGAACTATTGAATGTATGAACTCTCCCTATGTACTAATGGCTTATTTACATAATCCTAAACATAAAATGACATTTGGTTTTTAGGATGAATATGAGTGGAATAGTAAACATTGGCGTGAATTATTTATTATTTATCCAGAAATGATAACCGAAGTAAAAGGATATTGTTTTCAAGATGAAAATTTAACTAATACTGTTCTAATGTGGATTAAAGAATTGGCTCATAATAATTTAAATTGGGATTATGATGATGATGAAATTAATCTACAAGATAGTAATTTTATACCTTTTAACGAGGGAGATTTATGTTTTCGTGTATATCCCGAAGGATATATGTATAATGATATTGGAACATTAGATAAACATAGAGCCCGGATTAATCGAGAAAAAATTGGTAAATATGAAAATATTACTCACTGGTTTGCTCCAAATGAAGAAAAATGGCATTATATGCTTGAACTTCCTTATGGGGGTAAAGCGACTTGTATGTGGTGCGGCAGAGAATATAGTGAGCCAGATAGAGAAGAATTTGTATTCTGCGAAAATTGCGATCCATCTACCCGTTGTAGTTATTGTGGAAACTATATGAGAGAAGAAGATGGATATTATATTGATGATTATGATGGATTAATTTGTTCTGAATGTTTAGACTATGAATGCGGGATTGATGATTTAACAGATGAAACTCATATCAATAGCAATTTAGATTATATTGAATGGCTAATTGGGTATGATGAAGATAATAATCCTATCTTTTATGATGAAGGAATTTGGGTTTATCATCCAAAAGAGAATTATAAATATAAAGAATTGTTTTCTAATCCACCTAAAAGTATGAATCATTATTATAGAAATCATCAATATATTACAGTAGATGATATTATTGACAAAAGCGAGTTTGAAGATGTGTTTAGATTAGATGATGATATTGAAAATGTTATAGTTGAATACACTCAAAAAACAATAACTGAGTAAATTCTTAATTGATTTTTTTTAAAAAAAATTATATAATATATATGTAAGATAAAGAAAAGGAAAAAACATCTTACAAAAGAAACAGACATACTTATTAAGAAAAAACGAAATCTAATTTGAAAATTTAAAAAAAATATTATATAATAAGTATGTAAGAAAGACAAAAATAAATAAAAAATTAAAAAATGAAAGGTGAATGAAATTATGTCTGATTCTGTTGTTAAGGTTACTAAGCGTGAGCGGTATGAGTCTATTAAGGCTCTGTGCAATGTTGCCGGCGATGTGGGCGATATTGATGTTGCAGGTATTATCGCTTTCTGCGATAAGGAAATTGAAACTCTTGATGCCCGTGCCGAGAAGGCTAAGGAGCGTGCGGCTACTAAACGAGCCGAGAGTGATGAACTCACTGAGGTCGTTTATAATGTCCTGACCGATGAGCCTGCTCCTATCGACGAGATTGTTGCTCGTATCGGTAGCGAGGATGTTACCAAGGGCAAGGTTACTTATCGTCTTACTAGCCTCGTTAAGGCTGGTCGTGCTGTGAAGACTGAGGCTTCTATGCCCGGTGCTGATGGTAAGGCACGTAAGGTATCTGTATACGCTATCGCCTAAGAAAGAAATAGGCTAGAAAGGGAAAGGTAATATTATCTTTCCCTTTTTCTTTTATTATTTGACTATTATAAAAAAAAATGGTAAAATAATAAAAAGGATGTGAGTAATTTGAGATATTGTTTAAATGCCCAATAGACAAGAGAATATTTAAAAAAAGCAGATGAGGTTATCGTTAATTATAATGATAGAAATTTTATTTATGATTTAATTAAAATAAATGAAAAAATAATTGTTACTTTATGTATTCCTCATGATATAATTATTGATGATTGGCAAGAATTAAAACAATATGAAATTATTTGTAAAAACGGTTTTCGTATTGCTAGTGATGATTTAAAATAGTTATTAAAAGCAAAAATAAATAAATTTTAGTTTTTTTCATTAGTTCCTGCTCGTTTTGGATATCAATTAAATGCTTTAATAGACTTAGGCGTTTGCGCTGTCCGTATAGGAGGACAATTAGCTCATTAGATGGAATATTTAAAAACTATTGATATTGAAAAACGTATTATTGCTAATACAACAGATAGTTTTTTAAATTATAAACCTATTATTGGCTCATGGATTAGGCCAGAAGATTTAACTGATTTAATAGAAATAATAGATGTCTGTGAATTTCAAACTGATAATATCTATTAGGAATAGGCATTATATCGAATTTATGCAGAAAAAAAAGAATGGCCAGGTAGATTATCAGAAATAATTTTTGATATAAAAGATTAGAATATTATGAATCGTATGTTGCCTCCTGAATTTACTAAGCAAAGATTAAATTGTAATTAGACTTGTGAGAATGGAGGTTCTTGTCATTACTGTGAACGAGTAACTAATATAGCAAAAATAGAATATATAAAAAAAGTAAAAGATTTGTTAAATGAATAAAATTTCAAATTAAATATAAAGGTAGGTATGAAATATGAACCCTAAACAATATTGGCATATCAAAGAAATTGAACTTATTTAGGAATTAGAAAGTTATAATTATAATCATAAAGAAAAAATTAAAATTCCAAAATTATTACGAAATTATGCTCAAATCAATGAAATAGAATTACCATATTATATACTTAAAAATCCAACTTATGATCAAATTATGAGTAGAAATGCAGAAAATAAAGAATTTTTAATTTATTTACATGAAATTTTTACATTGTATTTCAGTGGAGATAAAGAAATTATTGTAGAAATATAAAATTTAAGGAGTTTTAAATTATATGAGTAGTCCTTCAACTGCTTTTCTTGGTTATGGCTTTATTATAAATAAATATGAAGATGCTCCTATGCTTAATCATCTAGAAGAAGATTGGGAGCCTAATCCAGAATGGGAAAAATGGGCTGATGATTTTTGTGATAGTGAATTTTGTTGGCCTATTTATTCTTATGATGATGATTCACGATTTTTTGGTATTAAATTAACTGATAGCATTGACCCAGGAGAATATGTAGAATTTGGAAATGATCTTCCTCATTTTGATAAAGAATGTATCCCTGAATGGAATAATTTTATGACAGAATTTGAAAAATTTTTCCCTAATTCTAATAAAAAACCGCAATACGTTTTTATAAACATATATTGGTGTTAAAGGAGAGATAAAATATGGCAAAAGGTGCTGAAGCTAAAAGTATCGTAGAAAATAAAATTCGTGATGCTTTTGGTAAAGATTTTATTGGTATTGATACAAGTTCAAAAAAGATTTATGTATAGGCAAATGAGGGCGGAGAAATGGTTTAGGTAGCAATTTCTATGACTTGCCCAAAAACACCATTCATAGCTGGTGGTAGCGAACCATCTGCATTTGGGAATGGAAATTTTGCTCAACCAGACGTATTTTAGCCAGTTGAAATTACAAGTGAAGAACTTGATAATGTTCGTAAATTAATTAAGGAGTTTGATCTATAATGGGAAAATTTTATGTAGTTGGTTTTGATGAAACTGGGGATACATATTATTTTCATTCAAAAGAAAATGCTATAAAATTTGCAGAAGAATCATACCAACAAGATTTTGGCAAAGATACCGAAGATGAAGTTTATATTGCTGATATAACTACATTAAAACAAGATGGGTATATTGAAGATTATACTTGGATAGAGGAGTGTTATTTTGAAGATGAAAATTAATAATTCTGGGTATTCTATTGATATTTATTTCCGCGATTGGAATGGCGGTCGCAGTTTTGGTGTTTCAAATGATGAAGAAGATAGCATTTCCTTAATGGCATTTCGTGATTTTTGTTATGATGCGGGACGAGCATACGGTTTTAGTGAAAATCAAATGGATAGTATTTTTAATTGGGATTTTGGCGATGAAAACTAAAATAAGTTAGAAAAGAGAATTAATTATGACTAGATTTGAATAGATTAAAGAACTCGATCTTGATGGGATGGCTGGCTTTTTAAGTTGGTATTTTACTTGTGATTCTTGTCCTGCAAAAAAAGAAAATTGTTCTGAAAATGATGCTATGTGTATGGACGCCATTAAAGAATGGTTAAATAGAAAAGGGCAGCTATGATACCAATTAATAATATAGATGAAGCAATTGAAAAATTAGAATATGTTTTAGAGGCAGATCCTAGAACTTTTTCTAATCAAATTTGCGAAAATGAAGAATTTTTTGATGAAGTTTATGAAGCATTAAAGCATCTTAAAAAAGCAAGATTAAAATCTTTTATTTGAAAATTTATAAAAAATATTATAAAATATATATATAGAAAATAGATAAGAGATATTTTCTATATATATTTTTTTTATAGGAGAAAATCTATAATGTGTTGTAGCAGAGTGAAATATATTACTGTGACTGATAATTGGCATCCTAATTTCCATGATAATTTAATTAAAATCACTTTGGGCATGTATTCTTATGATGGTGATTGTTATGTAAAATTAATGGCTTGGGGTGCTGATGACTTTGGTCTTGAAATTTGTATTGATGATTTAACTTTTCGAGATGCTATTAATCTTTATAATAATGAAATGAATACATTATATGAATCTATTCCTAATATAACTAATAAAGATTGGTTTTATAATCACGGATTTGAGAGATTTTAATTATGGCTTGTTATATTAATCAAACTACTTTAGAAAAAGAAATTATTGATAATTATTGTAGTTTTTGTCGTCGTTGTAAAGATTTTAAGAATGTTAAATGTCTTGATTGTAAAATTAGAACTATTCTTCTTCTTATAGATGACATTCCTTGTTTTAATGATTTTGTTCCAAAAGATAAAGTGAATAAGTTAGTTAATTTTTGTGCTGATAAATTAAAAAATGATTGTCCTCTTCCCCTAAGAAAATGTCCTAATGAAGATGAATGGACTTGTGAGAATTGTTGGAAAATATTTTTAGAAGGAAATTTTCTTACTTGAAAATTTTAAAAAAATATTATATAATATATATAGAAAATAAGAAATGAGGAATTAATAATGACAGTTATCCTTGTAAATGAAGATAGTCACGGACTTCTTACTGTGGCAAAAGATTATAAATCTGCTATTAAATTTCTTATTGATAATGGATGGATTAAAGAATCTATGGAAGTTTGGAATGAAGATGGCACTTATAGTCGTCTTGATGAACTTCTTGGAGAAGATGCTTTTGATATTATCACTGAAAAATGGGATATTGGTTCTTTTAATACCTTTTGGGATGGAAGTTTCTTTTTAAACGAGGTAAATGTATATGAATAAATCAATTTATACTTTAATTAATACGGAAGATCTTTATCCAGAAGCACAGTATAGCTCTTATGATAAATCTTTTTTGGAAGAGATTATGTGCGATGAATTTATGCTTGATGTTATGCATGAATTTAATGCTAGAATGCATGGAGAATTTACTACAGGGGATCCTTATAAAATCGCAAAAGAATCTTGGAATGATATTCTTGATTATTATAATGATTATGTAAATATTGTAATGAGTGATGTAGTTTAAAGAATTTTTTATTTGAAAATTTTAAAAAAATATTATATAATATTTATAGAAAAAATAAAGGAGTAATCAAATAATGCATAGTTTTGATGCTGGTAATGGTTATCATTTTCACTTTAATAGTGATTATTCTGGAGATATAATTATCACTCATCCTGATAAAGAAGAATATAAAATTGATGGAAATGCTTTTATGGTATTTGCTCGATATGCTTTGACTGATGAATTAGTTGAATATTTGGCAAAATTTTGGGATAAATAAATCTTTTATTTGAAAATTTAAAAAAAATATTATATAATATATATGTAAGATAAAAAAGATAAGGAATTTAAAAAATGACTGCTTATATTATTATTGCTCTTCAATCATTTGGGACAGATTGGGATATTCATCCTACTATTTTTCTCAATAAAGAAAAAGCCCTAGAAGAGTGTGCTAAATTAAATAATAAAATTAGCGGTTATGAATATTTTGTAAAAGAAAGAGAGCTTGTATAAGTTTTCTTGTCTTTCATAAAAAATCAAATAACTACTGGTTCGAGTCCTTAGTAACGGCAGCCCCGAAAGGAAAGAAGCGTAATTGCCCTTCGCCGTAGCAGTTGGTGCTTAGTATTTGATTTTTTATGAAAGGCAAGAGAGAAAATCTGAGGGAGTAGCGCTCCTCATGAGAAGTATTGTCTCCTTATACGTCCGCACTATCAAGTTCAATCGACGGAAAAAATCAGGAACTTGTGACTTTCGAGATGGTTGTATAGTCCTTCACTGGTTTCAAAAGGAAGCCAAAGATGTCCTATATTGTTGTCGTTTAGGCATGGTTAGTCCCTACATTAAAAGGAGGAAAACCAGCAACTTTGCAAAGCGGTTTCGCTTGACCGCCCTGCGGGGGAATAAGCAATTTATAATTAAGGGATGCTTTTCCTTATGACTAATCGAGGACGTGTGCGGTGGGAATGTTTGAGAATCCAAAAGTTGGCAATGTAGATTAGTCGCTGATGTAGGATTTATAGACCTACGGTCGGCCAAGAGACGATAAACATTGGAGAGTTGCCACCTCTTGAAAAGCGTGGAGTGGAAATCTTTATATCTGTGCTGGTAAGCCATAGAAGACATTCTTAAAGAGTCCCGTTCTTAAACCGACTACAAGGTTTTTGCCGAAATATAAGAGATGTAGTTAAAGAGGAGTTTGCGTGAGACGTGAGGGGATGCCCGAAGTAGACGAAACGCAGAGGGTTGGTGGCCTCCAAAGAAGTTGACGGACCAAGACTTCTATCAATAAAATCGGTAGACAAGCACAGCCTTATTATGAGCGAAGCGAATAATAAGATTAAAAGTCGAAAAGAAAATAAAGTCTTAATCTGGAACACGTTGAGGTCCAACTCAACAGGGTGAAAAGCTGAGTCCCAGTAACAAGGAGATAGTGAAATCCAGATAGAATGCGTGTGATTGCGGCGAAGCGCTCGTGGTTAAACGAGGTTAGCTTAGTTTACTGCACACCCGATTATTTGGGCGCCTCACCGCCCATTAAGGTGAGATTGGTGCCTAAATGACGATGGCGGAATGCAAACTCTTTAAGCCTTTGATGGTTTAAGAGAGAAAATCCAAAGTAAGAATAGGTTAAATGGAGTTTGAAGAACAGCCAAAAAAAATATGCCGCTCTAGCTCAACTGGTTAGAGCCCGCGACTTATAATCGCGAGGTTCTGGGTTCGATTCCCAGGGGCGGCACCATTAAAAAAAAATTTTTTAGGGCAAAGAAAGAAAAAGTATTAAAAAAATTTTTCTTTAAGAATACATAAAAATCTTTCATTTGAAAATTTTAAAAAAATATTATATAATATATATGTAAGATAAATAAAGACAGAAACAGCAATTTTAATTTAAAAATGTTATGATTTGAGGAATCCGGTGTCACGGGTTCGAGTCCCGTCAATAACAAGGGAAAATCTTGCTATTGTAGCTCAGTCGGTAGAGCACGAAAAAACTTTTTTAAACTGTCTTGTTTTTTAATGGAGAAAAAATATGCCAAGAGTAAGAGATGATAAATATCATTGGACGCCAGAAGCAGATGAATATATTTCAATTATTAAACCTTATATTAGTAATATGATACAATTAGGTGAACATATGGGGTTTGATGAAGCTCAAATATTTTATCTTATTATGTCTGAATTAGATGATGCACAATTAATAAATATATTGAAAAAGAAAGAAAATCAATATAAAAATAAATAATATGGCCCGTTAGCTCAATGGTAGAGCATTCGGCTGTTAACCGAAGGGTTGTAGGTTCGAGCCCTACACGGGCCGCCAAAACCTTGTCAGTGGTATGGGTAATTCAAACTGTCTACGCAATGCGAACGCCAGAGTGTCGCAACTAATATCGGGAGTAAAACCGAGTGGGAGCCCAAGCCCAGGAGGAGTCCAAAAGATGGCGTATGTTGAAAGTGTAACGAAAAAAAACTTTCTGGAGCCACCGCCATTAAAGGGTAAAGATGAGTGTCAGTCCATCAGGAGAAGGTTAACTCAGCCAACTGACCGGTAGTATAGCCGTAAGTAAGGTGCAATACTTGTGGGAAACCTCAAAAGGGTGTCGTAGGTAACGACAGTAAGGCGAGTGCAAATCCACCCTATTTTTTACTTATCTATCCAAGAGTAGAATAAGTTGAGGCTGTTTGATTCTGGCGGTCGTATAAATACCAGAATTTTTGACCGACGAGGTCTAAGGTTCTATGCGTAGTGACTTCTTAGTGTGTAAAGCCACACTAAATTGGAGGAAACCTCCGCCCCAGCTTAGGGGAGGAATATAAGCAAAAAGAGTCCAGGCTAGACGGTCTAGCATAAATGTGCGGTGTGGGTTCGATTCCCCTAGTATCCGAGTTCGACTCTCGGGTGCGCTTGGTGGCAATAACATTTATCTCTTTTATATGCGGTTGTGGCGGAACTGGAATACGCGCAGCACTAAGGATGCTGTGCCTTCGGGATTGTGGGTTCAAGTCCCACTAACCGCACCAGATACCCTTTACGCTTAGCGTGGAGGCGATGTCGTTCACATTTATCCACAGGTTTAACTATCCTGAGTTATCAAATAATAGTTTGCGGCTTTGCCGCATATGTCGATGTGGTGGAATGGTAGACACGCGACACTTAGGATGTCGTGTCTGATGGCGTGCAGGTTCAAGTCCTGTCATCGGCACCACCTGGCGAGGTGGCGCAGTCAGCCCGTTAGACTTTAAATGGCGGGACACCTATGCTGAAATGATGGAATGGTAGACATGTCACACTCAAAATGTGATGCCATCACGGCGTGTGGGTTCAAGTCCCACTTTCAGTACCAGGGCTTTATGCCTTTACAATACTACAACAATTATTTCAGTAATGTACTATGGTGGCTTTGAAGATTTCCCATCTAATTACCTAAAAGTAATAAACATAAATGAAATCTTCTCTTATTTGAAAATTTAAAAAAAATATTATATAATATATATGTAAGATAAATAAAGACACAAACAGCAATTTGTTATATAACTCTTGCCGTATTGAGGGAAAATATACGTGTCTTGATTATATGGCTCCGTGATGCAGATGGTTACCATGACGGCCTGTCACGCCGTATACACGGGTTCAAGTCCCGTCGGAGTCGCCAGCCAGTTGAGAGTTATCTGCGAAACTCCATGCTCCGCTATGAGCAATAATATTCTGGGCCGAAAGCAGGAATAATTAGTCGGTTGGTTTTGAAATCATCCCGTAATTGTAGATGGAGGGAACCTGCCTAGGAAAAACACATCCGAAAGTGCTACGCCGTGGGTTAGCGTAGATTTCAAAAAAGGTAAACGTGAAAGTAAAGAATTGAGAATTAATAATAGTTCGTAGCTATTATTCCTTGGCTATCCTTCAAGGCATATTTAAATGATAAATCAATCACCTTACTATTTTTTAATAATGAGTAGATAAAAACTGGATAGAAAGTTGGGCCAGTCATTAGACCATCACTACTTGAACGGAGTTATGAGTTGCAAACGCTTTATCCGTATTTAATACAAAGCGGTAGATTATGGGGCACGGGACTGCTTGGAGTGGTCGCCTCCCTTGCTAGATAAACTTACATAATAATATATGGATACAAAACAAATAGGTAATTTAACTGAATTACAATGTATTACTCGTTTTTATGAACTTGGTTATTCTGTTTCTATTCCATATGGTGATAGTGAAAAGTATGATTTTATATTAGATATAAATGGTAATTTATATAAATTACAATGTAAACATGCTACTATTCATTATAATGAAAATAATGAACCAGAATTTTTAGTAATAAAAACACGTTGGCAATCAGGATATACAAAAAATAGTTCTTATAAAGACCATAAATATACTAAACAAGAAATTGATTTTTTTGTAACTCATTATAATGGTAAGAATTATTTAATTCCTGTAGAACAATGTTCTCTTGAAAAAACTTTAAGAATTTTACCACCAAAACATCCTAATAAAACTATTACAATGTTAACTACTTGTGAAGATGAGGAGGTGCTAAAAAAAATGTAAGCATTATCCAGTAAAGGAGGATATCAGATGGGTTCGATGCCCATGTGTTCCACCATATGTTATTTATATGGGTAAGTAGCACTCGGTAGTGCGGGACAAAGTCCACCGCGGGAAGTCAGTTCAACTCTGGCCTTATCCACCATAGGTCTACTGTTTATTAGTTTTATACGACCTTATAAACGACTTAGAAACTATAATTATATGTAGTGGCGGAATAGGTAGACGCTTAGAACGTAAGAAAAGATATGAGCCGGACATCGGGGAGAATGCTTTTCATAATAAGTGCAAATCTTATTCTACATATAAAATTAAATATGGGTCGGTATGCCTAGCGGCGAGGGCAGGGGACTGTAAATCCCTAACAATGGAAACACCGGTGGTTCGAGTCCACCCCGGCCCACCAAATTATCTAGTTCAATGGTAGTGCACTAATAAATTTAGAACACTGGCGGGTTTGGTCAGAGATTCTTGTTCGATTCAAGAAATAATTGCCATAAGACATATACAGCAATTTAATTTCCAGAATAGTCAAATGGTTAAGACATTTTCCTACAAAGAAAACAATGTGCGTTCAAATCGCACTTCCGGACAAAAATATGTCTTGAAATTTAAATGAGGTTAAATATATGAATCCTTTAAATGTATTTAATAATCCATATTATAAATGGAAGTATCCAGATTGTTGGTTAAAAAATATTCGTATGTTTTTTAGAAGTATTAAGTATGCTTATCAAAGAATAACAAAAGGTTTTGCTTATTGCGATACTTGGGATTTAGATGACTATTATACTCATCTTTTTGTTGATAGTCTTAAAATGTACTCAGAACATATGAATGGCTGGCCGCAAAGTAAGGAATTTCCAGAATTTGAAGATTATAAAAAATATATTGATAGAATGGTTTATCTTTTTGACCAATCTATTGAAGGCCATGAAGATATTAAGAATAAATATGCGGAAGAATATGAAGCTAAAATTCTTAATAAGCCAGATTTTCTTGAAAATATAAATAAAGAAAAAACACCAGAAGAAAAAGCATTATTGAATAAATATTTTAAACGTGAAGAGGAACTTTAT
>Ga0247611_10006121_pt1 | contig 15570 bp, 8 predicted proteins | sample 177DNAGHGhighgp2_FD_192422 | JGI IMG/M metagenome (GOLD analysis project Ga0247611, IMG submission 192422) | Sheep rumen microbial communities from Palmerston North, Manawatu-Wanganui, New Zealand - 1770 DNA GHGhigh gp2 | ecosystem: Host-associated > Mammals > Digestive system > Stomach > Rumen ...
AAGTTCTCCTGATGAGCGTCGCCAAGACCTGTGAACAGGCCTATCGTGGGACGGATGATGGAGGCCAGAGCTCCCATTTCGCCAGGTTTGCTGATGGCAGCTTCGAACACTCCGACCTCGGTCTGCTCGTTCATGTTCCACACGCTCAGAGGTACACCAATCTGACTATTGTAGCTGCGCGGCGAACGGGTTACGATGTGGTCGGGTGACAGCATTTGCGACAGCCATTCCTTCACCATTGTCTTGCCGTTGGAACCGGCTATGCCCACTACGGGCACTTGGAACTGGCGACGATGCTCTGCTGCCAGATGCTGCAGGGCTTTCAGAGTGTCCTCTACTACCATAAATACGGCTTCTGCCATATCGCCTTCCGGCACGTGAGTGACAACGAAGGCTCGGACACCACGCTGATAGAGTTGCATGATGTAGCGGTGACCGTCGCCCTTGCCCGTAGAGAGGGCAAAGAACAGAGAATCTTCGGGTGATGACAGTGAGCGACTGTCGGTCAGCAGCCAGCGTGTTTCCTGTTCATGCTGACCTACGCACTTAGCTCCTATCAGTTTTGCTATTGTTTTGGTTGTGTATTGCATTTTGGGTTATGCGGTTTTACGGTTTTACGGTTATGCGTTTTAGAGGGTTAGCGGTTGAGCATGGGGTAGTCTTTCTTGAGTTGTTCGAACTGGTCTGTAATCCGCACCAGAAAATCCAACTGGGAGGGGATTGACGGGTTGATGACTTTGTGCATCGAAGCTTGAAGAATGGGACGGTAGCGGTCGAGGTATTCCACCAAATCAGCACTCATCCAATCCTCGCGAAGACGTTGCCAGATGTATTCTACGGCCTGCTCCGATGGGTGGAGCATATCGGCAGCATAGAAACGATAGTCGCGCAACTCGTCCATCACAATCTCGTAGGCAGGGAAATATTCCACCCACTCGGGATAGCGTTTGCACAAAGTGTCGGTTGCCAACAGCAAACGGCTCTTGCCCAGTTGACTCTCGTGGAATCCGTATTTCGAGTAGCGATAGGGGCTGACGGTCAGTACAACCTTTAACTGTGGATTGCGCTCGTGCCAGTATTGCAAAGCAGAGTCCATAAGGTCAACAATCTCTTCAACTGTGAGTTCCTGCTCTTTGAAAGTGTCAGACGGGAAACGGTGACAGTTTGTAACCACTTCGCCTCCCTTTTTCAGAGTATAGTAGTGGTTGGTGCCGAAAGTCAGGAACAGGCGGTTGGCATTGCTGAGTTCTTCGTGCAGCAGGTTTATTGCCTTTACCGTTTCTGTCACACATTCCTTCTTTGTGGGGCGCGACATTGTGGAATCGCCAAGCCAAGTGTGCCACATTCCGTCTCGTTCGGCGTAGTTCTTTGTGGATTTGACATTGTCTGCCATCAGCAGACGGGCTATGCTCATGGGATTGTACACCACACCAAGGGGATTCACCATCGTGAGCAGACGGTTGATAAGGAATCGCCGTCCGATGTGCTCCACGAAACACGAGCCAAGCATTACCGTTCGGTCGCTCACCTGCAGTCGCTCTATTGGTGCCGGCACATCAACTATGGTCCGAAACAACTGTTCCTTTGCTGTTCTTGTCATATTACATCACAATAATCGGGCGAAGATACGAAAAATATCACAATCTGCCAACTCGATGGCACATAATCGTAGAATTCTTTGTCGTTTCAAATATATGTTGTACCTTTGCCGCGTGAAAATACTCGATAGAATCATATATCCCGAGGACTTGCGTCGTCTTTCGGTGGAGCAACTGCCACAGGTTTGTGAAGAGTTGCGCGATTTCCTCATACATTCGCTTGCCGTGAATCCAGGGCATTTTGCATCAAGCCTTGGCACGGTGGAACTTACCGTTGCACTGCATTACGTTTTCGATACTCCCAACGACCGCATCGTCTGGGACGTTGGTCATCAGGCTTATGGGCACAAGGTGCTCACAGGTCGTCGTGAGCAGTTCGACACTAACAGAAAGATGGGCGGACTGAAGCCATTCCCCTCACCAGAGGAAAGTGAATATGACACCTGCACTTGCGGACACGCTTCCAATTCCATATCAGTGGCTTTGGGAATGGCAGTGGCAGCGCAGAAGCAGGGCTCGAAGCGTCAGGTGGTGGCTGTAATCGGTGATGGCAGCATGACTGGCGGACTTGCTTTCGAGGGACTCAACAATGTTTCTTCTACGCCCAATGACATGCTCATCATCCTGAACGACAACGATATGAGCATCGACCGCAGCGTAGGCGGCATGGGAGAGTATCTTCACAAAATGCACACCAGTTCGGCGTACAACAAGTTCCGCGACAAGACTGCCCGTATGCTTTATCGTTGGAACGTGCTGAACGACGACCGCAAGGGACGAGTGCTACGCTTCAACAATGCCATCAAGTCGTTGCTGACGAACCAGCGCAATATGTTCGAGGGACTCAACATCCGTTACTTCGGACCGGAGGACGGACACAATGTTGTGAAACTCGTTCACACTCTGCAGCACATCAAGGACATGAAAGGTCCTAAGATGCTTCACCTTCACACGATTAAAGGTAAGGGATTCGAGCCAGCCGAACGCGATGCTACGGTTTGGCATGCTCCAGGTAAGTTCGACCCTGAAACGGGTGAGCGCCTCAAATCCAATGCCGACGAGCAGAAACCTCTACGCTTTCAGGACGTTTTCGGCGAAACCCTTCTCGAATTGGCGCGTCAGAACGACCGTATCGTGGGAATAACGCCTGCAATGCCGACGGGATGCAGTATGACGATAATGATGAACGAAATGCCTGAGCGCACGTTCGATGTGGGCATTGCCGAGGGACACGCCGTGACCTTCTCGGCAGGTCTTGCACGTGAGGGGATGAAGCCTTTCTGCAACATCTATTCGTCGTTTGCCCAGCGAGCCTACGACAACATTATTCACGATGTGGCAATAAGTCATCTCGATGTGGTGATGTGCCTCGACCGTGCCGGACTGGTGGGCGAGGACGGTCCTACCCATCATGGAGCCTTCGACCTCGCATTCCTGCGCCCGATACCTGGACTGACTATTGCTTCGCCGATGGACGAGGCCGAGCTACGCCGCCTGATGTACACTGCCCAACTGCCCGATATGGGACCTTTCGTAATCCGTTATCCACGCGGAAGGGGAGTGCTCACTGACTGGCGTTGTAAGCTTGAAGCAGTGGAGGTTGGCACAGGACGCTGTCTGCGGAAGGGTAGTGGCACTACGGCTGTGCTGACAATCGGTCCCATTGGCAACATTGCTGCTGAGGCTATTGCCGAATCGGGGCTCGATGTGGCTCACTACGATATGCGCTTCCTGAAACCTCTCGACGAGAAGATACTGGAGGAGGTCGCTCAGCGTTACTCTCGTATCATAACTGTAGAGGACGGAACCGTAGAAGGCGGACTGGGCTCTGCTGTGCTTGAATGGATGGCAGACCACGGGTATAAGCCCGATGTGGTGCGCTTGGGACTGCCCGACAACTTCGTGGAGCACGGTACTCCGCAGCAGCTCTACGAGAAGTTAGGAATTGATAAGGACGGAATTATAAAGGTAATAAGGTCATGAAGATAATTATTGCTGGCGCAGGTGCCGTTGGTACTCATCTGGCACAATTGCTTTCGCGCGACAATCAGGATACGGTGGTGATTGATGAGAGTCAGGAGAAGACCGACGCTCTGACAGATTCCGGAAACTACGACCTGATGACCATCAATATGGCTCCAAGCAGCATTGCGGCTCAAAAAAGTGCCGGAGTGCAGAAAGCCGACTTGTTCATTGCCGTCACTCCCGACGAGGCCCGCAACATCACCTGTTGTATGCTGGCTCATACCCTCGGAGCAAAGAAGACTGTGGCACGAGTGGACAATGCCGAATACGTTCAGCCGCAGTACGCCGAGATATTCCACCGAATGGGAATCGATTCGCTCATCTATCCCGAAGTTCTGGCAGCGCAGGAGATTATGGAAGGCCTGAAGCACTCGTGGGTGCGCCAGTATTGGGAGTTCCACGACGGAGCCCTGATAATGATGGGCATCAAACTGCGCGAGGGCGCTCGCATCTACGATGTTCATTTGCGTGAACTCTGTCCTCCCGATGCTCCTTATCACATTGTAACTATCAAGCGCGACGACCAGACCATCATTCCCGGTGGTAACGACGTGCTGCGCTTGGGCGATATTGCCTATTTCGTGACCACTCGAAAATACACCTCGCTCATTCGCGAACTGGTGGGCAAGGAGGATTATCCCGATGTCAACCGTGTGATGATAATGGGCGGCGGACGCATCTCCGTGCAGTTGGCTCGCATGAAGCCCGACTGGCTTTCGATGAAGATTGTGGAACGCAGTGAAGAGCGTTGCTATCAGTTGAACGAACTGTTGGAAGACGACGAAATCGTGGTCATTCACGGCGACGGACGCGACACAGGGACGCTGGTGGATGAGGGTATTCGCAAGTTCCAGGCTTTCGCAGCCCTGACTCCAGAGACCGAGACCAATATCCTTGCATGCTTGGCTGCCAAGCGACTGGGAGTTCGCAAGACGGTGGCTTTGGTGGAGAATATGGACTATGTGAACATGGCGGAGAAGCTCGACATCGGAACCATCATCAATAAGAAGGTGATAGCTGCCAGCCACATCCACCAGATGATGCTCGACGCCGATGTTACGAGCATGAAGAGTCTTACGATAGCCAACGCCGATGTGGCAGAGTTCGTGGCTCTGGAAGGCTCCCTGATTACGAAGTCCGCGATTCGCGATATGCGTTTGCCGAAGGGAGTTGCCTTTGGTGGTCTCATCCGTCAGGGAATCGGTGTTCCCATCAATGGTAACAGTCATATTCAGGCAGGCGACAGCGTTGTGGTGTTTGCAACGGAAGGAGGAATCAAGAAGATTGACTACCTGTTCCGTCAGCCTACAGGCGCAATCTCCAGCATCATCGACCGCTTGAAGTAGCGGAGCCCCTTTTATTCAGTTAGAAGTTTCAGCAAAGCATCGGTCGTGAGGTTGCGGACGGTGCTCTCTGGATGGTGTGCGCTAATGGCTTCCGCAAGACTTTCGGGAGTGAAGGCCCTGCCGGTGAAGGTTTCGGCGAAAGCCTGTTCCGCATTCCCAGTTTCGAAGAAATCACCGCGCAAGGTAACTTCGCTGATGATGCTGCCATGCAGGCGAAGGTGCAGTTCCACCTGTCCGCAGCCCTCAATCCGACTGCTTTTCACGATGTCCGCCCGTCCGGTGTTGCCCAGCAGATATTGCGGCTCGTAGTAGGCCTGTTCGATTTCTTCAATCTTGCGGATGTCCTCTTCGCCCAGTTCTACGGTCTTGTCGCAAAGCAACGTTCGAAGCTGCTTCCTCAGTTCCTCGACGCCGAAGGACAGGTAGTCCTTCAGTAATCCCACTCTGCTGCGAACACTCTTCACCCCCTTGCTTTCCAGCTTGGCGGCTGTGGGGTGGAGGGCTCCCTCCATCAGTCGGGGGTCTGTGTCGTAGAGCATCGTTCCGTGGGCAATGCAGCGATTCACCTTCTTATAAAACGCATTTCCGCACACCTTCTCACTTCTCACTACAATATCGTTCCTCCCAGTCACCTGAGCTGGAGCACCCAGTTGGCGCAGAGATTCGGCAACGGCTTCGGCGTACTCCTGGAACAGCGATTCCACAGGCGCATCCTCAGTGATGAGGCTCGTCATGATGTTGCGCTCGTCGGCAAAGATGGCACCGCCGCCGCTCCTGCGACGAATTACGTCGATTCCCTCCTTGCGGCAGAAGTCGAGGTCAATCTCCTGATGAGCCACCTGATTGCGGCCCATCACCACCGTAGGTCCTATTTGCCAAGTGAAGAAATAGTTGCCCTCCGGCAAGTGTTCGGCGATGTATTCCTCTGCCGCCAGATAAAAAGCAGCCCTGCGCCCCTCGCACGAGGGAGGCAGAGCAATGAACGTAGCAGGCCAGTGTCGCTTCATTTCAGTTTCGCCTTCAGGTATTGTCCGGTGTAGCTTGCGGGGCATTCTGCCACCTCTTCGGGAGTTCCGCAGACTACGAGCTCGCCGCCAGCCTCGCCGCCTTCCGGTCCGAGGTCAATGACGTGGTCCGCCATCTTTATGACATCGAGATTGTGCTCAATCACCAATATCGTGTGACCATGGGAAATCAGTGAGTCGAAGGCCGCCAGCAGCTTCTTGATGTCGTGGAAGTGCAGTCCCGTTGTGGGTTCGTCGAAGATAAAGAGCGTTGGGTCGTGTTTCTCCTGTCCGAGGTAATAGGCCAGTTTCACGCGCTGGTTCTCGCCGCCGGAGAGGGTAGAGGAGGACTGTCCCAGTTTGATGTAGCCCAGTCCCACGTCCTGCAGCGGTTTCAGTCGGGCAATAATGCGCTTCTCGCCGTGTTCGCCGAAGAACTCAACTGCCTGATTCACCGTCATATCGAGGATGTCGCAAACGTTGCAACCGTGGTATTTCACCTCCAGAATATCGTTCTTGAAACGTCTTCCGTGACACGATTCGCACTCCAGCACGAGGTCTGCCATGAACTGCATCTCCACGGTCACCGTTCCCTCGCCCTTACACTCCTCGCAGCGACCTCCTTCGGTGTTGAAGCTGAAGAAGCCCGGGGTGTAGCCCATCTGCTTTGCCAGCGGCTGTTCGGCGAAGAGACGACGAATCTCGTCCCACGCCTTGACGTAAGTCACTGGATTCGAGCGTGATGATTTGCCGATGGGGTTCTGGTCGATGAACTCGATGTGGCGCAACTGGTTCAGGTCGCCCTCCAGTGCAATATGTTCGCCTGGGCGGTCGGCAGGCTCGTCGAAATGGCGTTTCACGGCTCGATAGAGAATGTCGCGCACCAGAGTCGATTTGCCCGAACCGCTGACTCCAGTCACGCAGGTCATCACGTTCAGCGGGAAGCGCACATCGATGCCCTTCAGGTTGTTGGCTCTGGCTCCCTTCACCTCGATAAAATTGTTCCACGGGCGCCGGGACCCCCGGGACCCCCTCTCGTTCCCCCCGAGGGGGGAAGGAACTTCGATTCTATCTTCGCCCGACAGGAACGCCAGCGTGTGCGACCCATTTTCAATTTTCAATTTTGAATTTTGAATTTGTGCAGGGGCGCCCTGCCACACGACCTTTCCGCCCAGTCGGCCAGCGTCGGGCCCGATGTCGATAATCCAGTCGGCAGCGCGCATGATGTCCTCGTCGTGCTCCACCACGATAACCGTATTGCCGAGGTCGCGCAGTTGGCGCAACACTCCGATGAGGCGTTCCGTGTCGCGACTGTGCAGTCCGATGCTGGGTTCGTCGAGGATGTAGAGCGAGCCCACAAGACTGCTTCCGAGCGAAGTGGCGAGGTTGATGCGCTGACTTTCGCCGCCCGATAGTGTGTTCGACATTCGGTTTAATGTAAGGTAACCAAGACCCACGTTTTCAATGAATTGTAGTCTGCTATTTATCTCTGCCAATATCCTCTGCGCCACCTTCTGTTCGTGTTCGCTTAGCTCCAGTTGGCAGAACCATCGGTGCAGTTCTGTTATGGGCAACTCCACAAGATCCGTGATGCTTCGTCCGGCAATTCGGACGTAGTTCGCCTCGGGTTTCAGTCGTGTTCCGTGACACTTCGGGCAGAGAGTTTTGCCACGATAGCGAGCCAGCATCACTCGGTTCTGTATCTTGTATTGCCCTTCGCGCAGATAGTCGAAAAAGGCATCGATGCTCATCAGTCCCCATTCCTTTTCCTCGGGCTTCAGTTGGCGCTGTTCCTCGCTGAGATACGAGGGGAATGTGCCGTGCCACAGCCAATCCTTCTCCGCCTGCGACAGTTGGAAGTATGGCTTGTGAACGGGGAAGCCGCGTTCTGAGTTCAGGCGGATGAACCACGTTTTCCACTCGCTCAGTTTCTCGCCTCGCCAGCACATCACCGCGCCGTCATAGACCGAAAGGGTGGAGTTCGGGATTACCAACTGCTCGTCGATACCCATTATGCGCCCGTAGCCCTCGCATTCGGGACAGGCACCGGCAGGCGAATTGAAGGCGAAAAGCTTGTCGCTGGGTTCCTCGAAGGTGATGCCGTCGGCCTCGAATCTCATGCTGAACTGGTGCATGATGCCGGCAGGGTAGAAGCGGAGCATCATCTCGCCTCCTCCCTCGTAGAAAGCCGTTTCTGTGGAGTCCACCAGTCGGGCTATCGCGTCCTTCTCGTCGCTCACCGTCATGCGATCGATCACGAGGTTAATGGTTAAGGATGAATTTGAATTTTGAATTTTGAATTTTGAATTAATCAAGTCCTCGATGCGGACGATTTCGCTGTCAACTTCCACGCGGGCGAAGCCAGCCTTCATCTCCATTTCCAACTGCTCGCGTAGAGTGCGCCCTTCGGCGATTCGCAGCGGACAGAGCACGGCAAAGCGTGTGCCCTTGCTGTAGGAAAGCATTGTCTGGACGACATCCTCCGTGGTGTGCTTCCTCACCTCCTTGCCGCTGACGGGCGAGAATGTGTGCCCCACGCGGGCGAAGAGCAACCGCATATAGTCGTATACCTCCGTCTGAGTGCCCACGGTGGAACGCGGGTTGCGGCTCGTCACCTTCTGCTCGATGGCGATGGAAGGGGGAATGCCCTTGATGTAGTCGCACTCGGGCTTTGCCATGCGCCCCAGGAACTGGCGTGCGTAGGCTGACAGACTCTCCACATAGCGCCGCTGCCCCTCGGCATACAGCGTGTCGAAAGCCAGGCTCGACTTTCCCGAGCCGCTGACGCCAGTCACCACCACCAGCTTCCCACGCGGAATTTCCAAGTCCACGTTCTTCAGGTTGTTCACCCTCGCCCCCTTTATCCTTATATTCTCTTCCATCGATGCAGTATTTCGGCTGTAAAGATAGTGCAAAATTTCGATTAAGCGAAGAGAAAAGCAAAAATACTTATTTTGATTATTAGTATTTTCAATATTCCAATATTGTTTTTTCTATAAAATTTCAATATTCCAATATTGTTTTATAACTTTGCGGTATAAAAACACATTGCTATGAGTATTAATCCCGACATCCTGTATCGCAACTCCCATCGTCTCATATCCCAAGTAAGTACGAATTTCAGAAGAGAACTTCTCGATGGTATCAATTGGGATGCAAGGCTTATTGGTATTAAGGGTCCCAAGGGAGTGGGTAAATCAACATTGCTTAAACAGCATATCAAAGAGACGTTCCCAAATGACAGCAATGTCCTTTATGTGTCGTTGGACAATATGTGGTTTGCAAACAATAGTCTTGCAGAACTCGTTGAATATCACTACACCCATGGCGGGACCCATCTTTTCCTTGACGAGGTGCATAAATACGAACATTGGCAAACATATATCAAGAACATTTACGATGACTACCCCACGATGTCCATAGTATTCACTGGAAGTTCTATGCTGAAACTAAACAAAGGGGAAGCAGACCTTTCACGTCGTGCCTCTATTTACACTATGGATGGGCTGTCTTTCAGGGAATACCTTATGTTCGAAGACATTTTGCATGCAAAGAAGATATCTTTGGAAGATATACTCGCCAACCATGTTCAAATAGCAACTTCCATCTCTGAAAAAATCCGTATCCTTCCACACTTTATTAATTATAATAAATATGGATACTATCCATTTTACAAAGAAGATCTTGAAGGATACCATTCAAAGCTCATAGAGGTTGTACAGCAGACAATAGAAAATGATATACCAACCATTGAGAAAGTTGAATACGCAACAATTCAAAAGCTAAAGAAACTGATGGGCATCATTGCACTGCAAGTACCATTTACCCCCAAAATGGATGACTTGTACAGCCAACTTGAAACCAGCCGCGAACAAGGCTTGAAACTGTTAGACCTATTGGAGCGCAGTGCATTATTAGGACAACTGAAGACACGTACGAAAGCCGTTAAACAAATGTCGGCTCCCGAAAAACTATTTCTGGACAATCCCAACTTGATGTATGCGTTCAATTCATCCCCGGAAATAGGAACCATACGCGAGACTTTCTTCTACAATCAGACGAGCCATAGCCAACAGCTCAATTCACCTAAAAAGGGGGATTTTCTAATTGACGGGAAATATACTATTGAAGTTGGAGGAGCAGACAAATCATTTGACCAAATCAAAGACATGCCAAATAGTTTCCTCGCTATCGATGATGTAGAGTTCGGTCGCGGCAATAAAATACCGCTCTGGCTTTTCGGCTTCCTTTATTAAATAAGATTACAACGCGTAAAAGAACGCGATACTTTCGCTCCCTGCCAAGCCCTACTATTGTGTGCCCATAGGTTAATATTATCTATGCCCATAGGTTAATATTATCTATGCCCATAGGTTAATATTATCTCCGTCCATAGGTTAATATAACCTACAGCCGAAGGTTCGCGTAATCGGCTTTGCCGCTTGCGTAACAAGGTGGAGCAAGAACCTATGAGCAAAAGCTTGTGGCCTTTTTGCCAACGTGTGAAGAAAAACCGCACCTGCCACCAGCGAAGTGACAAGTGCGGTTTATAGTTATTGCTGTATAGAGGTTGCTATTATTCGTTATAGTAACTCTCGTCCTCGTATGAGTAGTCGTAGGGATTTTCGTATGTGTCCTCGAATACATGTTCCCTGACGCTTGGGTCAATTACTCCTTCTTCGTCTACACCACCATATCCAATTTCATTTATATCACCTGCACTGTTAACTACGCTGGTTGCCATCATCTGCTCGCCATGCAGACGCATGACTAATAATTCAGGAACTATATATATCTTTTTCATAATACTAATTTTTAACCACCTTTTTACCATTCACGATGTAAATACCCTTATGTGTAGTTCTTTCCAGCCTGCGACCGTTCAGGTCATAGATTGTACCTTCTAAATTATTCGCATTTATTCCTTCAACGCGTGTATCCATACCGTCCATATCAATAAACATCTTCACGCCGAAGTCCGTCTCTTTGTTAAGTACAGCCCCCAGTTCAAACCATCCGCGGAAGGCTTTGATGTTGGTTTTGCCGACAGAATAGTAAAAATTGTTGTCGGAGATGAACAGACCGTCTGCAGGCACTTTCGTTTTGACAAGCGAACCGGTAAATTTTCCTGCTGTTTCATATTCGTCAGTCTTTTGGACCTCATTAACGGAAGCAGCCAACGTTACGTCCTCCGCTTCAATGCTTGTGATGTCTTTCGATGTCTTGATGAGAAATGGCTTTCCACCAGTCATACTTTTTTTGGCTGTCATCGTATAGGTTGTGAATTTGATGGTAATACCGAGCGGTGTGACATTCTCTTCATCGTCGCCATAGTCAACATCAAAACCGCTGAATTCAGCCAACTGAACGTCGCTGCCAAAGTTGGCCTCTGCCTTAGCCTTGGTCAGAGTGAAGGGAAGCACGATTGTGCTCCACTGCCCAGCATTAATCGTACGTGCCATTCGCACGTTGCCCTTTTCGCCAGCAGTATAGGTGGGCAATGTCGTGGAATTCTCATCGAAGTGGATTCTTCCGTCATCAGGTTCACCGATGGTGATATTGAAGGTTACATTATCAAGAGTCTCTTCAGCAGAAGTCGTGGAAAAATTCACTTCGGTAAGTGTGGCTTGAATCTTACTCCCCACAGCCAACCCACTATCGTCTGAGATGTTTATGGAGAATAATGTGCCACTTGTGCCTGTGAATATTTCATTGCCTGCCGATAGACAGCCTATCATACCGGTTGACGCTTGGCTCGTTAGACTGTGGCTTTCCTGCATTCGTGAGCTTTTAGTTATAGACGTAAAGGTTATACCTTCGGGCAATGTCAATTTCATCGTGAAAGCGGTATATGCCTTGTCATTATTCAGCTCAACACTGATGCTTGTCGTTCCCCCACTGGGAATGACTACATCACTTACTACAATGTTGTTTGTTGCATGGATGGTCGTCAGGTATGAGAATACAACGGCCAGCGCTAATAAGAATTTTCTCATTTTCATTATAATGTTTGTTATTGTTGTTACTGGGGATTTAAATCGAAATCCAACATCGATTTCACGTTGTTGACCGAACTTTGGTTAAGGATGGTATTCACAGTTGAAACAGCGTCGAAAATCGTTATCTTGCCGTTTCCGTCAACATCGGCTGCAGATTCGATGAATGTTTCTGGCGTGTTACCGATGATATGGTTTACGATTTGAACGGCATCGAATATGGATACCTTGCCGTCGCCATTAACATCGCCTGTCAGGACATTCAATACGGTCAATGCAGAGAGAGCATCAGGTTGCTCAAAAGCCTTGCTTATTGTAGTCAGCTCTATATCTTTCAGCTTGATGGTGTAATAACCAGCGGTGACATCCGTATTAACCTTGATGGTCAAGTACAGTAGAGTGCCCTCACTTCCGCTGAAGGTTGAATTGGAACCAGAGAATGTTGTGAGACGGTAGGATCCGTCGTTTTGTAATGTCGGCACAGGATTTCCGTGGTCGGCTTTGCGGTCGCTGAGCCTTGCACTACGCAGTGTCACTCCCTCAGGAAGCTCCACATCAATTTGGAACGCTGTAATCTCCTCTTCGCCATTATCCATTTGTATGGCCAACTCAAACTCTGCACCACGATTCACGGTTTTATTTTCTGTATATAGCATATTGTTTACTTCATTCTCTTTATACATGAGTTTAAAGTTATCGAAGCCGGCGATATTTTCAACCATTGTACCCTGAGTAAGGCTGAAAGCAAATGTAACCGATGTCTCATGTGGAAGAGTGAAATCCACCTCATAGTTGTTCCAAGTACTATTCCCCGCTACGCTAACATTCATACCTGCTGCACTAATAGTGGCAGAACCGCCGCTTGCTCCATTAAAGAATGCATCCGCGCTCAGTTTGTAAGTACCTGCAGGCAAGGTGACAGTTTGGGAGAGTGTCAAGCTCTCGGCATCACCCCAACGGAAACGAATCCAATAAGTATTACTGCCCCCGTTTTCCGGTTTAGTCCTGCTGCTAAAATTATTCCATTGTAAGCAACTGCTATTTAAAGCAGTAAGATCGTACGAGTTTCCATCGGTATAAAAGACAGCCCATCCTTCAGGCTGATAAATGGCACGTGCATCAGCTCCATCATCTCTTGGATTACAGAATACAGAGTAATCACCTTCAAAGTCGGCATTTGTCAGATATGTACTCGTAACGTTTTCCATTACATCTCTAAATTCTATTATCTCCTTAAACTCCTTCCAATAGTCGGCAGCCTTGTAAGCAGATTTGCAGCCATTAGGAACAATCAACGTAGCATTGGCACGATTGGAGAATGTACCTGATGTGATTGTCAATGGAGTTGTCATACCAACTGTTACAGAAGCCAGTTTGCTACAACCTTCAAATGTTCTTCCTTGTATTTCTGTGATGCCGCTAGGAATAACGACAGAGAGTAATTCCGTACAATTAAGGAATGCCCCATTGCCCAGTGCCGTAACGTTTTCAGGAATGACAAAGGATGTGATATTGATACACTTTTCAAATGCCCAGCTACCAATCGAGGTGACACTATTAGGAATGACCAAAGAAGGCAGGCTGTTACATTCCCTGAATGCACCATCACCTATGGTAGTTACTCCATCCGGAATGTCCACGGATGTCAGCGCCTTACAACCATCAAAGGCATAATTCCCAATACTTGTCAGGTTCTCGGGCAGAGTGATGGTTTCAATATTTGTACAGCCAGCAAAAGCATATGGTTCAATGGTTGTCACACTATTGGGGATGACCATTTCTGTTAGCCCTGTGCAGTTGTTGCATAACCATCTGCCAATACTGGTAATCCCGTTTGGCAGGACGAGGCTGGTCAGGGTACGACAGTCGGAAAAAGCCCCACCACCGATGAAAGTGACGGACGAAGGTATATCGATAGCTGCTAAAGCATAGCAATCATCGAAAGCAGAACTGCCAATGCTTGTGATGGCGCTTGGAAGTGTGATGGCTGCAAGGTTTTCACACTTATTGAAAGCCTTTTCCGCAATCCCTGTAAGCCCAGTGAAGTACTGCAGCTCATCAAACGAGGTTATCTCGGTATTCTCTTTGAATGCCTCGCCCAGATCTGTCACAGCCGCAGCCTCTGCCTCGCTCAGCTCTCCATCTCCGTTAGTATCCCAATTGGCCACGCAGATGGCCTTGACGTTGGAATCGGCGAAATCCAAGAAATGAAGTTCTGTGCCATAGTATAGCAGGCGGAAGTTGTCGAAGCAAGTCCAATCCCTATAGACTTCTGTCTGCTTGCGTACACCGATGCGCAACGTGCCATCGGTTACATGGACGATTAGCTGATGCTCGTATAAGCCGGCACTGAAATAGCTGGAAGCATCGGATTGCGAATTGGGGATATATCCAAGTTCCGTAGTCAATCCAACTTCTCCATTCTTACCCGCTTCATCGAATATGCTCATTACGGGCATACTTTCCTCATTGACATAGAACTGAGCATAGAGGTGCTCTGCACCGTTTTTCCGCATTTCAACGACGCCATCAACGCCCCAATCTTCATCTTTACCTTCGCGGTAGAAGCCCTGCATCTTCACCACGTAAAAGCCATTGGGCACGTCGGCGATTTCCTGATAGACATCGAAGTTGGTGTCGAATTTCTCTGCATTTTTATTAGCATATTCACCATTCTTCGTTGGACTTCCCTGCCAATTTCCATGTCTGTTTTCGTGACTGAAATTCGCATCCGGCAACAGGAAGGTGGCGTTGAGTGGAGCATTGCCTGTTGCATTACTGAGGGCACTCCTGCGCATTTCCTCTGTCACGAATCGCCATTGGGCTTTCGGATCGTTGTCGTTGTCAGAGAGTATTAGCACACTACTATTGCCGTCATAAGCAATGTACTTCTGATGATCCTTCGTCAGAGCATATATCCCGTTTGATATTTCCTTGAAGAACCATTTCCCTGCAGCTTGATCACAGTAAATTTTGTTGTTAATGTTCAAGTAGTGTCTCGTTGCGTCGTAATAAATCTTGGTATCCAGCGTATATCCGCTTTCTGGAGTACCTTCCATTATGATTGGGATACCCGTCTCGTCGATGGAAGCCTGTGTATTCCATTCATTTGCCGCCGTCAGGAACAGTCCTGATTCCACGTTCTGCAAATAAGCTGTAAAACATTGATTAAACACCACTTGACAGGTTGCTGTGAGGTTCGTACCATCAGCAGTCATAGCCGTAATGGTAGCTGTGCCATCTGCCACAGCTGTTACCACACCAGTACTGCTGACTGTAGCCACATCCGTATTGCTGCTCGACCACGTCACACTCTTATTGGTAGCATTTGCTGGAGTCACCGTTGCCGTCAGCGTCACCGTCTGATTAGCTGCGTTGAATGAGTGGGTCGTTTTATTGAGCGTGATGCCCGTGGCAGGAACAGGAATAGCGACCGTCACTTCACATGTAGCTGTGAGGTTCGTTCCATCAGCGGTCGTTGCCGTAATGGTGGCTGTGCCATCCGCCACTGCTGTCACAACACCCGCATTGCTGACTATAGCCACATTCGTATTGCTGCTCGTCCACGTCACATTCTTATTGGTGGCATTTGCTGGTGTCA
>Ga0247611_10006122_pt1 | contig 15568 bp, 8 predicted proteins | sample 177DNAGHGhighgp2_FD_192422 | JGI IMG/M metagenome (GOLD analysis project Ga0247611, IMG submission 192422) | Sheep rumen microbial communities from Palmerston North, Manawatu-Wanganui, New Zealand - 1770 DNA GHGhigh gp2 | ecosystem: Host-associated > Mammals > Digestive system > Stomach > Rumen ...
GCTGGCGGTCGGCTGGATCGAAGAAGTCGGGTATCGTGCGTTCCTGTCCTTCGACAGCATCGGTTTGTGCCGTCGAGAGTCCCTCGTATAACTGTTCCCAGTTTTTCGGCACCGCAGGCTGATGCTTGGGAGTTGTTTCCTTGAAGGGGTTATACTGCGGATTATACTGTATCTTCGGTGCTGGTGCATAACTATCCGGATTGAAAACAGGGATATCAGGTCGCCCCTGTGTATCGAAATCGATGGAAGGAATATCGTTGAAACGTCCGAGTGCCTCTTTCACGGCAGCCGTCAGGATTTGCCAGATGGCCTGTTCGTTCTCAAACTTGATTTCCGTCTTGGCAGGATGGATGTTGACATCAATATCCACTGCCGGCACCTCGAAATAAATAAAGTATGGCACCTGTTCGCCTGCGGGTACCAGTCGTTCGAACGAATTGACAACAGCCCGATGGAAATAGGCATGCTTCATATAGCGTCCGTTGACGAAGAAATACTGATGAGCACCTTTCTTCTTGGCGGATTCCGGTTTTCCTACAAAGCCGCTGATTTTGCAGATGCTGGTTTCTACGCCCACCTGCAGCAGGTCCTGGTTGATGCGCTTGCCAAAGATATCCACAATACGCTGGCGCAGGCTACCCGAACGGAGGTTGAACACCTCGGAGCCGTTGCTATGGAGTGTGAAGTTGATTTCCGGATAGACCAATGCGATGCGTTCGAAAGCCGTCAGGATATTGTTGAGTTCCGTTGCGTTCGACTTCAAGAACTTGCGACGGGCAGGAACATTGAAGAACAAGTTCTCGACAACAAAGTTGCTGCCCTCTGGACAAGAGCATGGCTCCTGACTGACAAAACGACTGCCGGCAATGGTGAGATGGGTGCCTACATCCTCATTCCTGCGACGTGTTTTCAGTTCTATCTGTGCCACAGCAGCGATAGATGCCAACGCCTCGCCACGAAAACCCATCGTATGGAGTGCATAGAGGTCATCGGCCTTGCGGATTTTCGAAGTAGCGTGCCGCTCGAAAGACAGGCGTGCGTCTGTATCCGACATGCCGATACCATCGTCTATCACCTGAATAGACGTACGGCCCGCATCGACGACCAGTACATGAATGGTCTTCGCATCAGCATCGACAGCGTTCTCCACCATCTCCTTGATGACGGAAGCTGGACGCTGGATGACCTCGCCAGCAGCAATCTGGTTGGCGACGGAATCGGGAAGTAACTGTATGATATCGGTCATGATTTTTAATGCGTAATGCGTGATGCTATTTCTTTAGTACATTCTGTGGGGAGCTATTAGCCAACTTCGGCAATGTTACCGCACGTCGGTTCTGGCTCTTCAACTCGGTGCCGGCTTTCTTTGGCCTCCACTCGAAGATATCGTCTTTGTTGAGCGGGCGTACATAATCGAACCACGCAAAATTTTGCAGTTTGTATTTATCGGGCGGAATCTGCGTCAATGGATAAACCGTTCCATTCGGTTTCGACATCCATATCTTCTGTAACTTCCGTTCCGCAGAAAAGTACATACGCATCGTGTCGCCCTCCAGATAGTTGAGTTCCGTGAGTTCCTTGTTTTTATCATCCTCCACGAAATAGATGGTCTGCACATTGGAGATGGCCTCCGACTTGCGGACATTCCCATCAATGAAATAGGCATTCATATTTTGGGATGACACCTGGTTGAAGTGTTCCTTGTCGGCTAACTGTTCAACGGAGAGCGCCTGACCGATGATTTGTGCATACCGGATGGTGGAATCATTCAGGAAGGCTTTGATGGAATCGCCCAACAGCTGACGGTTCTCGCTCCACACGATCGGGTCTTTATACATCGTCATGCAGGAGTCCAGGGAGTTGAACACCAACGAGTCGCATACTGCCTGTACATCCTTCCTATACGCGCGTACCTTATTATAACAATATACCTTACGGTACATCGAGTCGGTATTGATATGGTAGGTGTACATGCGGATGGTATCGGAATGCATATATAAGGTATCGACCTTTGAGAACTCCATTGCCACAGCACGGTCGTGAACCAACGCATAGCCTTTCTTGTCGTCGTAATAACAGTAGTCGGCTATCAGTCCATTCTTGTTCTTTGTATCGGTATAGACAACATTTCCATGTCCTTCACTGATACCCGTCTTGCTATTGTAGTCCAACTGGTCGCCGACGATGGTGCGGTTCTTATCTTTCGTCACCACAGTAGAACGCCCGACCAGCTTTGTGCGGTCGCCTTTGGAATCATAGTAGCCATCAGAGGTATGGATGATGTTGCCTTCGTTGTTGATCACAGACTTGCCCACCACGTGTGCCATACCCGTATGGGAGTTATAATGCAAGGTATCGGTCTCAATACGATACTTCGGGCTTTTCAATACCACGTTATAATAGAAGTCGGCCATGTGGGTCTGGGTATTATACTCACCCCAGTCGGCAACAAGTGAATTCTTGCCATCGACGAGTTTTCCTCCTTCGAAGAAATAGCCGTAGTTGAATTTACGGTCGTAGTTCAGACTGTCGCAAGTCAGCGTCCGTCCCTGCTGGGTCAGCACGACATGATAGCGTGCTCTGACCATCTGGTCGTAACCGTCGTAATAGGCATAGTCACAACGGAGAGAAACATTGTCATGCGTCATGTGCACATGTCCGAAAGCCTCAAAGGAGTTTGTCTCCTGATTGAAATAGGCACTGTCGCAGGTCAGGCGGTTGTTCAGATGGCGGAAGGCCACATTTCCTTTGACAATCTGTACGCCTGGACGTTTCGCCTCATCATAATACAACTCATTTGAACGGTCAAGATAGACCTTTGCTTCCGTCTTCTTGGCATTCTTTCTTCCTTGCGCCTGCATGCCTTGGGGCAGGAGCAAGGCAAAAAAGCATAGAATCAACAAATGAATGATTCTATGCCTGCTATGCTGTATATGATATGCTGTCAACGTCATTTAACCCATCCGTCGTATTCGTATTTATACTCCCGATAGCGAGGTAACATTCGCACGTAGGTCTCCTTGATCTTCTTGCCAATCCATTCGTTGAGGATTTGTTCACGACGATGATTCAGAACAACATCCTTCAATGCCTGGAAGTCTTCGCTGATCGTGGCACGATGCTCGTCGATGCGACTCTTCAGCTTGACAATCGCACAAACCATCTTACCCTTGCTGTTGACCATTGTGAATGGTGCTGATACCTGATTGACCTGCAATGTATCGACCACGCGAGCTACTTCGGTAGGCAACTGTCGCATGGCGAAACGCGATGTGCGGACATTGTTCAACGAATTGGCCATCAGACCATTGTTATTTTTCGTATCCTTATCATCAGAGATAACGGATGCTGCAGCCTCAAACGTAAACTTTCCTGCACGGATATCATTCGCAACAGAGTCGAGACGAGCTTCCGTCTTCGCAACAGCATCAGCAGAAATCTTGGGTTTGAGAAGGATATGCCGCACGTTGATTCTGTCGCCACGACGGTCTATCAGCTGGATAATATGATAGCCGAACTCTGTTTCCACAATCTTGGAAATCTTCTTCGGATCGGTCAGGTTGAAAGCCACACCTGCAAAGGTGGGGTCAAGGACACCACGGCCCATATAACCCAACTCACCACCCTGACGGGCTGAACCTGGGTCTTCGGAATACATACGTGCCAAAGTAGCAAACGAGGTTGTTCCGTTTGTTACACGCTCCGTATAATCACGCAATTCGTTTTTCACGCGGTTGATCTCCTCCTGCTCTACACGCGGAGCCATCGTGATGATTTCCACCTCTACCATTGTTGGAATCAGCGGCAGACTGTCGGCAGGCATATCTTTGAAATAGGCACGCACCTCTGCAGGAGTAATCTTGATATCCTCGACCAGTTTCTGTTGCATACGCTGCGTAAGCATCTGGTTCTTGTACTCGTCGTGCATATCGAGGCGCATCTGGGCAATACTCTTTTTCTGGTAAGCCTCCAGACGTTCGCGCGTTCCAATCTGCGGCAGACTGATCCAGTAGTTGATACGTTCTTCCACTCCCTCGGCAATCTCCGACTCTGTGACCTCGATACTATCGAGTGCTGCCTGATGCAGGAAGAGTTTCTGAATGGCTAACTGTTCAACCAATTTAGCATCAGGGTTGGAATCCCATTTCATACCCTCAGCCTCACCCTGTAGTCGTAGTGCTTCCACATCAGACTTCAGGATGGCCTCGTCGCCAACCACCCAGATGACTTCATCAATGATGCTTTTCTTTGCGTCTTCTGCCGATGGAACCACCGAATCTGTTGGCATCATCACAGCTCTGCCCATCCTTCCTGTACGGGCGACAGCGATTGTCATCGTCAGGAGGGCGACAGCGAGAATCACACCTGTTCTATAGTGTCTGTTCTTCATAAACATTTGATTAATCATGCTTGTTGACTGTTGCTAGCACATCCTTGTTGACAACTACCGTGTACTTCTTGCGCAACTCATCTACCCATGCTTTCTCCAGGAGTTCCTGATAGTCGGCAGTCACCAGACCACGCACATCGGTATAATCCTCTGGAGCCTTCAGCTTCTTTCCGTAGGTAGCTGAGAAGGGATAATCCTTCATCTCGGTCACCGTTGTGTCCTTCTTGAAGATCTTATTATCGACAAGTGCATCATCACCCTCTTTGAAGATACCCTTCTTCACGCGAATACGGATGATAGAATCATTGTTGAACTCTGTACGCAGTTTCTCTGTCCACTGGTCGAACGGCAGTTTTTTCACACAGTTGCGAACAGCAGCCACATCCTTGGCATCTTTCACATGATAAGAGATACCTTTGAAACGGGGTGCATCCCACTTGTATTTCTTCTTGTTCTGCTTGAAATACTGCGCCAGACCTGCTTCGTCTTGAGCTGCCTTCTCCCATACCTCGCGGTTGCAGACTTCAAACAACAGCAATCCATCGTGATATTCGCGAATCAAGTTTTTCAGTTCCGGGTCTTGAGCCTCTTTTTCAGCAGAGAGCTGATCCATATAGGTTTCTGCCGTCAGCGCACCGTTGCTGGCTGCTACCTCGGCAGCTATCTTTTCATCGACGATCTTATCACGAACGCCACGAGATTCCAGGTATCGGACGATACGTGGTCCCAGCGTGTCGTATGGTTCCACATCCTGACGACCTTCCATGCGGATGATGTGATAGCCCACCGGAGAGAGAATCGGCTTAGAAATCTCGCCATCCTTCAAGGCCAGTGCTGCATCTTCAAATTCCTTGAAGAAATAACCCTTTGTGGCCAGCGGAAGTCTTCCGCCATTTTTCGCAGAGCCTGGGTCTTGCGACACATTCTTGGCAACTTCTGCGAAATCGGCACCATTGGTAATAACCGTATAGACAGAGTCAATACGATTCTTTGCTGCTTCGCGGACAGCCTCCTCAGCATCAGGTGAAGCAAGGATGAGGATGTGCGAGCAGGTAAACAATCCCTTCGGACCAATCTGCTTCACCAGATTATCGTAATAGTCCCTTGCCTCTTTCTCTACATCAGCATCTGTTACCAACGAAGGACGAATCTGCTGATCGCGATAAGTGGCAAACTCCTTTCTGAAAGAGGAGAGTGTGTCGAGCTGTGCATCAAGAGCTGCCTGTACCTTGAGCTTGTAGTTGACAAACAGATCAACGTATTCATCGATGCTCTTTTTATCGATGACACCATCGGTATTGTTCTTGTTATAGGAATATTCAAACTCTGAACGAGTAACAGGCTGCCCGTTGATTGTCATGATGACGGGATCGTTCTGTGTCTGAGCCTGTACTGCTGTTGCACCAAGCAACAAGGCAGCTAAGATTGTCTTTATCTTCATCTTTTTTCTTTTTTATTCCGGCCTTGAGTAATTTGGAGCTTCACTGGTGATGGTAATGTCGTGCGGATGGCTCTCCATTACACCAGCATTGGTGATACGCACGAACTTCGCATCGTGCAGTGCATCGATGGTATTGGCGCCACAATAGCCCATACCTGAGCGCAAACCGCCGACGAGCTGATAGATAACCTCCTGTACGGTTCCCTTGTAAGGTACACGTCCGGCGATTCCTTCCGGAACAAGCTTCTTCACATCCTTCGTACCAGACTGGAAGTAGCGGTCTTTCGACCCGTTCTCCATAGCCTCCAGAGAACCCATACCACGATAACTCTTGAACTTACGTCCGTTGAAGATAATCGTATCGCCAGGACTTTCCTCCGTGCCTGCTACCAGCGAACCGATCATCACACAACTGCCACCGGCTGCTATAGCCTTCACGATATCGCCGGAATAGCGCAAGCCACCATCGGCAATCAGGGGAACACCTGTTCCTTGCAAAGCACTATACACATCATAGACAGCACTCAACTGAGGAACGCCCACACCAGCAACAATACGAGTGGTACAGATACTACCCGGACCGATACCCACTTTGATGGCATCAGCTCCATTCTCTACCAACAGTTTGGCTGCTGCACCTGTAGCCACATTACCCACCACGATATCAACCTGTGGGAATGCTGCCTTCACTTCTACAAGTTTTTCGATGACACCCTTCGAGTGACCGTGTGCCGTATCGATGACGATGGCATCAGCACCAGCATTCACCAATGCCTCAGCACGCTCTAACGTGTCGGCAGTAACGCCCACACCGGCAGCTACGCGCAGACGACCTTTCTCGTCTTTGCATGCCATCGGTTTGTCTTTTGCTTTTGTGATATCCTTATAGGTAATCAGTCCAACGAGGTGGTTGTCCTTATCCACAACAGGGAGTTTCTCAATCTTGTTCTCCTGCAGAATCTGTGCAGCGGCCGTCAAATCTGTCTGTTGGTGGGTCGTCACCAAATTCTCTGATGTCATCACCTCATCAATTTTCTTATCCAGATGGCGTTCGAAGCGCAGGTCGCGGTTGGTAACGATACCCACCAGATGGTTGTCTTCGTCAACAACGGGGATACCTCCGATATGATAATCGCTCATCATATCCAACGCATCTTTCACCGTACGTCCACAACGTATGGTCACCGGGTCGTAGATCATACCGTTCTCGGCTCGTTTCACAATAGCCACCTGCCGAGCCTGTTCCTCGATGGACATGTTTTTATGGATCACACCAATACCTCCCTCACGGGCAATAGCGATAGCCATTTCCGATTCCGTCACAGTATCCATAGCGGCTGTGACAAAAGGAATGTTCAAGTCGATGCGACGAGAAAACTTTGTTTTCAACTCTACCGTTTTCGGCAGTACTTCTGAATACGCTGGGATAAGCAGGACGTCGTCGAATGTGAGACCGTCCATCACAATTTTATCTGCAACAAATGATGACATATAATTACCTTAAAATTTATTGCGTGCAAATTTAGCAATAAATTTCCACACTGCCACCGCTTTTTGCGATTTTCTCACCTTATTAATACGATTTAACGTGAAAACGGCTCGCTCAGTTAGCCATCTCCGACAGGAACTTGATACGTATCAGTCGCACTTCGTCCTCAGAATACTCGCTACCTAATTCTTGGAGTGCCGTTTCCAAATCGTCTGTCACACTGTCACAGAAATAGTCGTATATTTCGTCAACATGGTCTTCATCAACCACTTCTTCGATGAAATAGTCGATATTCAGACGGGTGCCGCTATAGACAATCTCCTCAACCTTGGTGAGCAGATCATCAAAGTCTAACCCTTCTGCAGTCGCAATGTCGTCAAGAGGAATCTGACGGTCGATGCATTGGATGATTTTCACCTTTTGGATGGAGTTTTTCGCTACCGTACGAACACGCAACTCTTCCGGTCGATCGATGTCGTTCTCCTCACAATGCTGCTTGATGAGTTCACAGAACTCCTTGCCATATCGTTTCGCCTTTCCTGCGCCGACACCCTGTATCTGCTGCAGTTCCTGCATTGTAATCGGGTACATGGTGGCCATTTGTTCCAGCGACGGGTCTTGGAAAATGACATACGGCGGCACATTCAGTTTGTGAGCCATCTTCTTCCGCAAATCCTTCAGCATGGCAAACAGCTCTGGGTCGAGTGCAGAGGAGGCACCCTCGTGGCTCTCTTCGTCATCCTCATCCCTGAACTCATTATCCATAACGATCATAAACGAATGGGGGGCTTTCAGGAACCGCTTGCCTGCCGCCGTGACTTTCAGCAGTCCGTAGTTCTCTACATCCTTCTTCAGCAATCCTGCGATTAAAGCCTGACGGATGACCGGATTCCAGATGTGTTCATCCTCATCGGCACCACTGCCGAAATCTTCCAACTGATCATGTTTATGCGACACGATATCATCTGTACCTCGTCCCTTGACAAAATCGATAATGTATTCCTGACGGAAGTTTTCCTTTACGGCAAGTACCGCCTGTAAAACGATGGTGAGAGCCGTCTGTGCCTCCACCTTCGTCTTCGGATGCAAGCAATTGTCACAGTTATGACAGTTATCTTCTTTATATTCCTCACCGAAATAATGGAGGAGCATCTTGCGTCTGCATACAGAAGACTCCGCATAGGCAGCCGTCTCCTGCAACAGCTGACGACCGATATCCTGTTCTGCAACAGGTTTTCCTTCCATGAATTTCTCCAGTTTCTTCAAATCCTTGCTGGAGTAGAACGCAATACATTTTCCTTCACCTCCATCACGGCCGGCACGTCCCGTTTCCTGATAGTATCCTTCCAGACTTTTCGGGATATCGTAGTGGATGACAAAACGTACATCCGGTTTGTCGATACCCATGCCGAAAGCTATCGTGGCTACGATGACATCGATTTTCTCCATCAGGAAGTCATCCTGTGTCTCTGAGCGAGTCGCTGAGTCAAGGCCGGCATGATAGGGAGCAGCCTTGATATCGTTGGCTCTCAACACGGCAGCCAGTTCCTCCACTTTCTTTCGCGACAGACAATAGACGATACCGCTCTTGCCTGGGTTCTGACGGATGAACATGATAATCTGCTTGTCTATCTCTTTCGTCTTGGGGCGTACCTCGTAATACAAGTTCGGGCGGTTGAATGAACTCTTGTATTCTGGTGCGTCGTCGATACCCAAGCTGCGTTTGATATCTGTGCGCACCTTGTCTGTTGCCGTTGCCGTCAGCGCGATGATGGGTGCATCCCCTATCTCGTCAATCGCATGACGAATCTTACGGTATTCAGGTCGGAAATCATGTCCCCACTCTGAGATACAGTGAGCCTCATCAATGGCATAGAAAGAAATCTTTACTTTTTTGAAAAACTCAATATTCTCCTCCTTGTTCAACGACTCCGGGGCCACATACAACAATTTTGTACGACCTGTCATGATGTCCTCTTTCACTTGATCGATGGCTGCTTTGTTCAACGAGGAGTTCAGGTAATGGGCTACGCCCTCCTCCTCGCTCATACCATTGATGACATCCACCTGGTTTTTCATCAACGCGATGAGCGGCGATACGACGATTGCCGTACCATCCATAATGAGTGAAGGTAGCTGGTAACACAGACTCTTGCCGCCTCCAGTGGGCATCAGTACGAATGAGTCATTGCCTGCAAGTACGTTTCTGACAATGGCTTCCTGGTCGCCTTTGAACTTGTCAAAGCCGAAATAATGTTTGAGTTTTTCAATTAGATTGACTTCTGTCGCCATAAGATTTTCAGTTAGGTTGACTTGTGTCCCGTAAAGATATCAATAAGGTTTATTTGTTCTATCGTTATGCGATATCCAGTTTTTCCAGATATGATTTCTCCAGTTCTTTCTTTGCATAGTCGAGTGTTACCTCGAACGTCTTCTTGCGTTGAGAAGGAATTTCGAACATTGCATCCATCATCACACTTTCGACAATAGAGCGCAATCCGCGTGCTCCCAGTTTGTATTCCACTGCTTTATCGACTAAGAAGTCGAGTGTTTCCTGTGTGAATGTCAGTTTGATGCCGTCCATCATAAACAGTTTCTCATACTGTTTAACAATGGAGTTCTTTGGCTCCACAAGGATTCTGCGCAACGCGTCCCTATCTAACGGATTCAGATAGGTGAGCACAGGCAGTCGTCCGATAATTTCAGGAATGAGTCCAAAAGACTTCAAGTCCTGCGGAACGATATATTTCATCAGATTGTTTTTATCAATATTCCTGACATTCTGCACTGAATTATAGCCCACCACATGGGTATTCATACGTTGTGCTATCTTCCGTTCGATACCATCAAAGGCACCACCACAGATAAACAGGATATTTCGTGTGTCGAGATGGATATAATCCTGGTCAGGATGCTTGCGGCCACCCTTCGGCGGCACGTTCACCATCGTTCCCTCCAGCAGTTTCAGGAGTCCTTGCTGTACACCCTCACCACTCACATCGCGAGTAATGCTGGGGTTATCGCTCTTGCGGGCAATTTTGTCGATTTCATCGATGAAAACGATTCCACGTTGTGCTTCCTCCACATTATAATCGGCCACTTGCAACAGACGAGAGAGGATGCTCTCAACATCTTCGCCCACATATCCCGCCTCGGTAAACACCGTTGCATCGACAATCGTAAAAGGTACATCAAGCAGTTTGGCTATCGTACGAGCCAAAAGTGTCTTGCCCGTACCCGTAGAGCCTACCATGATGATGTTGCTCTTTTCAATTTCCACACCATCGTCATCCTGTGGCTGTTGCAGTCGTTTGTAATGATTATATACCGATACCGCGAGGAACCGCTTCGCATCATCTTGTCCAATGACATACTGATCCAGATAGGCTTTGATCTCCTTGGGTTTGGGCACTTTGCCGAACTTGCCACTTGCCTTCCCCTTTTTCTTCGATTCTGCAGCCAGATTCTCCTGAACGATGCGGTAAGCCTGCTCCGCACATTCATTACAGATATATCCGTTGAGTCCCGATATCAACATCTTTACCTCGCGGTCGTCTCTGCCACAAAAGCTACATTTACTTCTTGTCATCTGTTTTACTTCTTCCTCATTAATATCGTATCAATCATTCCGTACTCTTTAGCCTCCTCAGCGTTCATCCAATAGTTACGGTCACTATCTTGCCATACTTTCTCATAGGGTGTATGCGAGTGGTTGGAGATGATGGTATAGAGTTCTTTCTTGAACTTCTGAATCTCTTTTGCTTCGATTTCGATGTCAGAAGCCTGTCCCTGCACACCACCTAACGGCTGGTGAATCATCACACGGCTGTGAGTGAGCGCTGAGCGTTTGCCTTCCTGACCACTGACTAACAGCACGGCTGCCATCGATGCCGCCATACCTGTACAGATCGTGGCCACATCACTACTGATAAACTGCATGGTATCGTAGATACCCAAGCCAGCCGTTACACTTCCGCCAGGGCTGTTGATATAGATGGAGATATCTTTTCCAGGATCTACAGAGTCGAGATACAGGAGCTGTGCCTGCAGGGTGTTGGCAGTATAGTCATCGATTTGTGTTCCCAGGAAGATGATGCGGTCCATCATCAGTCGTGAGAAGACGTCCATCTGTGTGACATTCAACTGTCGTTCTTCCAAGATATACGGATTCAGGTATTGAGCCTGCGAACTGATGACGCCGTCCAATACCATACTGTTCATTCCCAAATGCTGTGTAGCATACTTTCTAAAATCGTTCATTTCTGTTTCCTTTCTATTAAAAAAGAGAGGCTATCGGCCTATTTCCTTACTTGTCTTATGCAAAGTTAAGAAAAAAAGTCGATAACCTCTAACGAAATAGAAGTTTTTTTTCAAAAAATCTATTTTTATTCGCTCATCTTCTTGTTGAAGTCATCAAGAGAGATGCTCTTCTTGGTCAGTTTGACTACGTTTTTCAATGCCAATGTGAGTTTACGGTCGATAGCACGCTCTACGAGATTGTCAACGGTTTCACGCTTCTTCAACATCTCGTTGGCGTAGTTTTCGATATACTCATCAGGTACATTGTTCATACCATACTGGGCAAACTGTGCACGAGCCATCTCCTTGGCAGCGTCCTTGACGTCGGCATCCTCAACCTTTACGCCGTTGGCCTCAGCCAACTGCTCACGAATCAGGTGCCACTTCAACTCCTTGATGCTGCCCTCGAAGTTCTTCTCTACATACTCCTCGCCCTTGTCCTGGTTGTTCTGAATCATCATGCGCTTCAGCAGAGCCTCCGGGAAGGTCAATTCACCAACTTTGTCTTCTGCATACTTGCGTACATCCTGCATGAACTTGAAGTCGGAATCACTTTCCAGCTGAGCCTCCAGACCCTTGGCGATGGTCTCACGGAACTGCTTTTCGTCTTTGATACCTGCAGCCTCACCATAAATGCTGTCGAAGAGTTCCTTGTTAACCTCAGCCTTCACGAAACGGGAGATTTCTGTAATCTGATAAGAGAAGTCGCCAGTGTGCTCAGCCACCTGCTCCTTGTCGATTTTCAGCAGGGCGCTCACCTCTACATCACTTTCCGGATAAGCCTTGCGGGGATTCCAGGTGATGATGTCACCGAGTTTGGCTCCGTCGAAGAGTTTCTTCTGAGCCTCTTCCTTGATATACTGTGGCATCAGTACTGCTGCCTCTACTTCGATACCTCCTTCAAGGGTGTTACCTTTCTCGTCTAACTCTCGCAGGTCGCCTTTCAGCATATCGCGCTGCTCAGGATCATAGTTTTCTGCTTTTTCGTAATGTCCTGCACGGCTGGTAAACATATCAACCTGCTGGTCGATCAGTTTGTCGTCCACCTTAATATTATAATAGGTGACTTTATCCGTATTGTTCAATTCGATTTTGAACTCAGGAGCCACAGCAATGTCAAACTTGAATACGTATGGAGCCTCACCTTCGAGGTCAACAGCCTCCTGTCCTTCTGCTGCCATCGGCTGACCGAGCATCTGGATTTTGTTATCAACAACATACTTCTGCAGGTTCTCACCCAACAATTTGTTGATGACTTCCATCTTCACGCTGGCACCATACTGGCGCTTAATCAGTGCCATAGGCACCTGTCCCTGACGGAAACCGGGAATATTGGCACGCTTGCGATAGTTCTTGAGGGTCTTCTCGACCTCCTCTTTGTAATCAGCCTCTTCAACGGTCATTGTCATCAAACCATTGATCTTGTCTGGATTTTCAAATGTTACTTTCATCTTTTCTTTCTATATGTTTTATTATTTCCTTTCAAAATTGGGGTGCAAAGTTACGGATTATTTATGTAATTACCTAATATTGAGCTTGAAAATTTGATTTTATTCACTATCTCCACAACACCTTGCGCGTTTTCACGCTGTTGTCGGCATAGGTCTCGCGAACGATATAAACGCCAGCCCCCTGCATCCTGCTCACCTTCACGCCGTTGAGCGTATAGATGGTAGTATCTTTCAGCGTTTCGTCGAAAGTAAGGTCCTGGATGCCTGTGGCGATGATGGCTATTTTCTCACCCATCAGACTGTTCAGGAAAACTTCTAATGCGGTATAACCTTCTTTTGATGCAATCACATTGCGGTCGTCGGCATTCATCGGATCAAAGCCGTTGGCAGTCTCCCAGGCATCATCCATGCCATCGTGATCGTTGTCGGTATAGGCGGTGGCTGCTGCGTATGTAGGCCAGCCTTCTGCATCAGCAGGACTGTCAATAAAGCCTGCCTTGTTCAGTGTCGTCCCCTTAAATTGTGCCTGCTTGTTGCGCACCTCATCAACGATACGCTGCTCTGTGGCATCACGATTGATGGTGCCTGCCTTCGCCAATACATGCTCGTATGCTTGTTCGGCCGTCTCGACGGGCGTCTTGTATTTATCGTAGTCGTCAATCTTACATTTTTCCAGTCGGGTGTAATCAGGTGAGGGATAAATCCATTCCGCCGACTTCATTCCTTCTACAGTATATACCTGGGTGGCATTGTTGATTGCCGACCAATTGTTGTTCGTGGCCGAAGTATTGCCCTCCATCACATTGTCGGCGAAATACCACCTTGAAGGATTTTCGTTCAGGGTTTTATTGTTACGCGCCTTGGATAATTCCATGAAATAGTTGGAACTCGGTGTGCTGGGACCGGGCTTATAGTAGTTGCCCACGAAATTGCACTCATGTGAACTGTAGGTGCCTGCCTCGTTCTCACCACCGTAGCAGGAATTCTTCTTGCCCCAGTTATAGTTGACGTTGTTCAAATACTCCATGAACACATTGCGGTCTTCGGTCTCGCTGCTGGCACCATTCAAACGGGCACTACGGTTGTAGTTATGTGCCAACAGATTATGATGATAGGTTGCAGGCGAGCCGCCCCACTGACAGGCATAGCTTCGGTTTCCTTTCTGATGGCCTGCATCATAGAGTCCTTCGTGTACGATACACCACTGAACGGTGGTAAAGTGGTTGTCATACATCGTCATATTCTCTTCGCCGCTCCATCCGAAACAGCAGTGGTCGATAATGATATTCGAAGCATTCTCGATACCCAATCCTGCACCGGCAATAAAACGACTGTCTGTTTCCTTTGCCAGATCTGCCTCATCGATGTCACCGATGCGGAAGCGCAGGTTTCTGATGATGACATTATTCGAACCACCCAGGTTCACCTTACCGCCACGAATCAAGATTCCCTCGCCAGGAGCCGTCTGTCCGGCAATGGTCACATTCTTCAAACCGGCACGAAGTTCACATTTCTTTTGAGCATTCGGCTGGAGTTTGATTACACCACTCACCTTGAACACAATAGTAGCATTCTCCTTGCCTGCCTGAGTCAACGCCCAGCGCAAAGAGCCTTCAGAAGGATTGGAAGGATTATCATCGAGATTGGTTACTTCCACCACCTTACCGCCACGACCGCCAGAGGCGAACTTACCGAAACCGCGAGCTGTCGGGAAGGCCAAGAGCTTTCCTTCTTCGATATCGGTATAGTCGTCTGCAGTGGTCTTTTCATGGGATGCTATCACTGTCTCTGGGTCGAAAGCTGCAGCCGATGTCTTGATGGCACGATAGGCTGCATCTACCTTCGCCCATGTGTTCACCTTCTCATAATCGGCTTCCGTCAGCTGATGACTCCAACCGATGCGGTTCGACACATCGGCCAACGCGTCACCATTCTTACTTTTGTATTCAGCGTAATACGAATTTTCTCCGTCATTGCCGCCCATCGTTTCCCAGCCTGCAGCCTTGATGACGTTGTTCAGCTGACAGTTCAAGAACATGCTGCCACATTTCTCTGCACCCCAGCAACGACCTAAGGCTACGCTGTTAGCAGAAACGCCATCGGCTTTTGTTACCGTACAGTTGTTGAAGATAAAGCCCAGCCATATCTTCGAGTTGTCTTCGGCGGTAGTATAAACCGTAATATCTTCTGGCGCCGTGATGTATCCGCTACCCACGCAGTTCAACGTACAGCGTTCAAACCAGCAGGTGCCGCCAGCATAGATAAAGTCGGTACGCCCCTCGATGACACATTCTTTATAATAGCTGCGCGTCTCCTTCTTGGTGCGATGGGTATCCTGATAACCTGCTATCTTACAGCGGTAGAACGTGGCGCGGTCGCCATCGACATGAACGGCCAATGCCTGACCAGCAGCTGCACCACCTGTATTCTGAACGCAGAGGTCCTGGGCATAGAAATCAGGTGCAAAGATTCCTAATGTGGCATAGTCGCGAACATCC
>Ga0247611_10006124_pt1 | contig 15567 bp, 11 predicted proteins | sample 177DNAGHGhighgp2_FD_192422 | JGI IMG/M metagenome (GOLD analysis project Ga0247611, IMG submission 192422) | Sheep rumen microbial communities from Palmerston North, Manawatu-Wanganui, New Zealand - 1770 DNA GHGhigh gp2 | ecosystem: Host-associated > Mammals > Digestive system > Stomach > Rumen...
AAATCCTGAAGAAAGTCCCCCGTGAGATTCGCCGTAGGGTAAAGACCGTGACAACCGATTTGTCCTCGGCCATGATGCTGACCGTGAGGACAGTGTTCCCCAAAGCGATGCTCATCAATGACCGTTTCCATGTCCAGCAGCTGGTGACTTGAACTTGTGGACATCTTCAACAAGAAGTCCAAGCCAGCAGAGGCCAGGCTCAATCTGGCCAGATGGTATAATAAGGTAGAGGCTATCGGAGATGACGGATTCAGCAAGGTCATCGAGACTTTTGAGAACAACAACGCTACAATCATTAACTACTTCCAAGACAGGCTCACCAACGCATCAGCAGACACCTCAGCCTTGGAATCCGAAATCGACCATCTCGTCTATCAACTCTATGGCCTGACAGAAGAGGAAATCAGAATCGTGGAAGGGAAAGAATAATGGTGATGTACGGATTATTATCCTTGCAAGACTTTGAAAAACTCGTCGATGCCTACCACGTCGATGTAGGGAAATGGTGTCTGTTTGAGAATATCATAGTGATGGTCTTCTGTAACGATATAGCGGGCATTAGCCTTGAAAGCGCAGTCTACGAATTTGTCATCATCGGGGTCTGCGGTAGTGAGACGAAGATGATAGTACACTTGAACCATCTTGGAGTTGGGCAAGTCAAGGATAGCGGTTATAACGTTCGAAGCAATCTCTGGTCCCACTTTCTGAGTGAGAATCTCCTCATATTCAGCAAGAATCTCATTAGTGACACAAAGCGTGTACTTCCCTTCAACGAAATCACGCCAGACAGAATAGTAGGCACTACGCCGCGAAAGCGACATCAGCAGACAGTTGGTATATCAAGAACAATATTCATTACTGCTTGTATGGCGTGCGCATGTGTTCAGACTTCCACTCTTCCATCACGTTGTCGTTGAGCACGCCCTCATCCCAAAGGCGGTCGATGGCATCTTCAGCTCGCTTAGCGAAATACTGGCCAAGCATGCGGCGAATGTCTTGCATTTCCACTTCTGAGGATACTCTGGACGCCAATTCCAACATCTCAATCTGGAATGGAGTGAACGGCTTTGCCTGTATAGTTGCTGCTTCCATAATGAATTTCCTTTGTACACTATTTGGCAGCGAATTTAATAAAATTTTCTGAGATAAACGAATAAGACAATAAAAACTTGCATTTTATGACAATAAAAAGGGGGACATGTTTCACAAAATAAAAAAAGCCTCACCCCCTGCCCTCTCCCAAAGAGGGGGGCTGTAGATTGAAAATCAAATGTCATAGGGACGGGTGACAGACATCTGAAGTCTGATGGAAGATGGATGAAGTCTGATGGAAGATGGATGAGGGCTGATGGAAGATGGATGAAAAAAAAGTTGCTCCAAAATTTGAAGGTAATAATTACCTATCTTTGCGAAATATGGAGAAGATTGAGAAGATTTGGCTGACGGACGAGGAAATCAGAATCGTGGAGGGGAAAGACTAAGTAAAGGAATCGATTATGAGCCAATCATTTGTCATCATAATGCCCATAGGCAGAGAGTACGTCGACATATACTTCCGTCTCTTCTCAGAGTAAACGATGTCATACATGGTCAAAGCGAGTTTAACCAAGCATTCATTTCTTCTGGATTGGAAAAGCGTTTTCCTTTACCCTGCCTGATTTCCTCACGGGCCTCATCTACACGGGCAAAGAATTCCTCCTTTGTCATTAGTGTGGGATCAGCCTCGAGCTCCTTCACTAACGCTGTCATAACTCTGGTGATTTAATTACTGTTGCAAAATTAAACTTCTTAGTTGAATATTCAAAGAAAAACCGCAAATATTCCATGATAAAGTTTTAATTTGCGCCGTAATCGGCAAGCGGACAGGGGCTCAGCGGAAATGTGAGAAAAAGAAAAGTCCCGTAAGTCATTGACCTACAGGACTCTTTCTTTGGCGCTTCAGGATGGGCTTGAACCAACGACCCCCTGATTAACAGTCAGGTGCTCTAACCAACTGAGCTACTGAAGCAGTAATCTTTTCGATTGCGGTTGCAAAAGTACATCGAAATTTTGAAACCACCAAACTTTTCTGCGATTTTTTTTGATTTTTTTAAAAATATCGTAAATTTATGAATAGAACGTCTTCTGTTAGAACATTAAATTGTACTTTTGCATGTAAAAACCGCGGAAATAATCTGATGAGAACTGACAAGATAAGAGAAATGCTGATGATTGTGGTCGCCTGGCTATCCGCCGTTCCTGGGGTAGCGCAGGGAAGTGACCATAATTTCAACATTGTGAAAAACCTGGACGTGCTGAACGTCATCTATAAACATCTGGACATGTTGTATGTCGATACCCTTGATGCCAATGAGGTGGTGGGAACTGGTATCAATGCCATGCTCAGAAGTCTCGACCCCTATACGGAATACTACCCGGAGGAGAAGGTGAAAGACCTGACCTTCCTGCGTACTGGAACCTATGCCGGCTTCGGCGCCATCATTCGCTATAACTTTGCACTTGGGCGTGTGGTGATTGGTGAACCCTATGAGGGTATGCCATCGGCAGAGGCCGGAGTGAGGATGGGTGATATCATTGAGAGCATTGACGGAGAGTCGATGGAAGGGAAGAGCACGAGCTATGTCAGTGAGCATCTGCGCGGAGAGGCCGGTACGACCTTTGAATTGAAGGTGAGACGTCCGGCCACCGGTGAGGTGCTGACACGGCGCGTCACCCGCAAGGCCATCCAGACCCCCGCCATCCCTTACTACGGCCTGCTGGAGAACGGGGTGGGGTATATCGCCTTACATTCTTTCACGGAGAATGCGTCGAAGGATGTGCGCCGTGCCTTTATAGACCTGAAAAAGCAGGGCATGTGTTCGCTTCTCCTCGATTTGCGTGACAACGGTGGCGGTTCGGAGATGGAGGCTGTGAACATCGTCAATATGTTTGTGCCCAAGGGACGACTTGTGGTTTCCAACCGCGGCAAGCTGGCGCGTGCCAACCATGACTATAAGACTACCGTGGAACCGCTGGATACGCTGATGCCCATTGCCGTGCTGGTCAACGGCAACACTGCCTCGGCCAGTGAGATTACCAGTGGGGCTCTGCAGGATATGGACCGCGCCGTCATTGTCGGCACCCGCACCTTCGGTAAGGGACTGGTGCAGATGACCATCGACATGCCCTATAACGGAACATTGAAGCTTACTACCAATAAGTACTACATTCCCAGCGGGCGTTGCATACAGGCTATCAACTATGCCAAGACAAGGGAGAACGGAGGAAACCGATCACTCTATGGTGAGCGTGTGCCCGACTCGCTGACGCATGTCTTCCATACGGCCAATGGCCGGGAGGTGAGAGACGGCGGCGGCATCATGCCCGACGTGGAGGTGAAGCCCGACTCAGTCTCCAATCTGGTCTTCAGCCTGACGCAGCTTGTTGACTCCAGTGAGCTGGTGCTGAACTACGAGTTAGACTATCTGGCCCGTCACGATCAGATTGCGCCGCCTCGGGAGTTTATGCTGACCGACGAGGACTACGAAGACTTCAAGCAGATGGTCATGAAGAGCAACTTCAAATATGACCGCAGCACGGAGACCTATCTCGACAATCTGGAGAAGATAGCTAAATATGAGGATTACTATAACGATGCCCGCGAGGAGTTTGACCGCCTGCGTGCCAAGCTGAAACATGATGTGGGAAAGGACCTGGACCGTGACCGCGAGACGCTGAAGCAGATACTTGCCAATGACATTGTCACCGTGTTCTACTTCCAGCGCGGTGCTGTAGAGCATTCGCTCACAGCAGACAAGATAGTGAAGCGGGCTGTGCAGCTGCTGGGTGACAGTGAAGAATATAGTCGTATCTTAAAATTAAAATAAAAACATTAAACTATGGATTTGTTACAACAAATTGTGGAGCGTGCGAAGTCTAACAAGCAACGCATCGTGCTCCCTGAGGCACTGGAAGAGCGTACGCTGACAGCTGCCGACCGCGTGTTGGCCGATGATGTTGCCGACATCATTCTGATTGGTAACCCCGGAGAAATTAAGTCGTTGGCCGACAAGCTGGGACTGACTCATGTCGGTAAGGCTACCATCATTGACCCGGAGAACAATCCGAAGAGTGAGGAATATGCCACCCTGCTGACAGAGCTCCGCAAGAAGAAGGGTATGACCATCGAGCAGGCCCGTGAGTTGGTGAAGAACCCGCTCTACCTGGGATGCATGATCATCAAGACCGAGGGCGCTGACGGTCAGATTAGTGGTGCTCTCTCTACAACCGGTGACACGCTGCGCCCAGCCCTCCAGATCATCAAGTGTGCTCCCGGTATCAGCTGCGTGAGTGGCGGACTGCTGCTCATCTCCAAGCAGAAGCAGTTTGGTGAGGACGGCGTCTTGGTGGTAGGCGATGTGGCTGTGACCCCGATGCCCGATGCCAACCAACTGGCTCAGATTGCTGTCTGCACCGCACAGACTGCCAAGAGCGTGGCCGGCTTTGCCGAGCCCCGTGTGGCAATGCTGAGTTTCTCTACCAAGGGCAGTGCCAAGCACGAGGTTGTCGATAAGGTCGTTGAGGCTACCCGTCTGGCCAAGGAGGCGGCTCCCGAACTGAAGATTGACGGTGAGTTGCAGGCTGATGCAGCCCTTGTTCCCAGCGTTGGTGCCAAGAAGGCTCCCGGCAGTGATATCGCCGGTAAGGCTAATGTGCTGGTGTTCCCTAACCTTGAGGTTGGAAACATAGGCTACAAACTTGTGCAGCGCCTGGGCGACGCCATTGCCATTGGTCCGATACTCCAGGGTATCGCCCGTCCGGTGAACGACCTAAGCCGTGGTTGCTCTGTGGATGACATCTACTACATGGTAGCCATCACTGCCTGCCAGGCCATGGATGCCAAGGGATGAATGAACGTGAAGAATAAAAGTGAAGTATAGATAAGGAAATATAATAATATGAAAATATTAGTTCTTAACTGCGGAAGCAGTTCGATAAAATACAAGTTGTACAACATGGACGACGAGAGCGTTCTGGCACAAGGCGGCGTAGAGCGCATAGGTCTTGACAACGCTTTCCTGAAACTCACACTGCCCAACGGCGAGAAGAAGATTCTCAACCACGACATGCCCGACCACAAGGAGGGCGTGAACTTCGTGTTCCAGACTCTGCTGAACAAGGAGTATGGTGCCATCCAAAGCCTCGATGAAATCGATGCTGTCGGACACCGCATCGTGCAGGGAGGCGACCTCTTTGAGAAGAGCTGCCTTGTCGATGAGAAGGTAGAGGCTGGTATCGAGAGCCTCTGCGACCTGGCACCGGTACACAATGCCGGACATCTGAAGGGCATTCGCGCCGTTGACCACCTCATGCCGAATGTTCCCCAGGTGACGGTCTTCGACAACGCCTTCCATTCTACCATGCCGGCATACGCCTACCTCTATGCTGTTCCTTATGAACTGTATGAGAAGTACCATGTGCGTCGCTACGGCTTCCACGGAACTTCCCACCGCTATGTCTCTCACCGCGTGGCAGAGTTGATGGGCAAGGATATCAAGGACTTGAAGATTATCACCTGTCACATCGGCAATGGTGCCTCTGTAGCCGCCATCAAAGAAGGCAAGGTGATGGATACCTCTATGGGCCTGACACCGCTGGCCGGTGTGATGATGGGTAGCCGCTCGGGCGACATCGATGCCTCGGCCGTGACCTATATCATGGAGAAGCTGGATATGAAGCCGCAGGAAATGGCTGACTACCTGAACAAACAGAGTGGTGTGCTCGGTATTACAGGCATCTCCAGTGATATGCGTGACGTGGAGAACGCTGCCAACGAGGGCAACGAGCGCGCACGCCTGGCCCTGCAGATGTATAACTACCGCATCAAGAAATATATCGGTGCCTATGCTGCTGCCATGGGAGGTGTGGATGTCATCGTATGGACTGCCGGTGTCGGTGAAAACCAGATCAACACTCGTCTGGAAGCTTGCTCCGGTCTGGAGTTCCTTGGCGTGAAGATGGACGCTGAAGCCAACAACTGCCGAGGCGTGGAGAAGAAAATCTCTGCCGCAGACTCCAAGGTTCAGGTATGGGTTGTTCCTACTGACGAAGAGATTGTTATTGCCCGTGATACCATGGAGCTGGTGATGAACAAGTAATAAATTCCTATGTCCAATAGGATTGTGACCTTTGGCGAAGTGTTGCTTCGCTTCTCAAAAAACGGGTTCAGACGACTGCAACAGGGCAGTCGTCTGAATGGTAACTACGGAGGCTCCGAGGCTAACGTGGCTGTGTCGTTGTCGATGCTGGGCGATGATGTCTCTTATGTGTCGCGAGTGCCTGACAGCCAGATTGGGCAGGCCTGCTTGAACGAACTGCGCTGCTATGGCGTGGATGTTAAGCATGTCGTCAGGGGAGGAGAGCGCCTTGGTACCTATTATTTCGAGTCTTCTGCCGGACTACGCAATTCACAGGTGGTATATGACCGTCAGAACTCCTCTTTCTACAGTTGTGCTCCCGGCATGTTTCCCTGGCGAGAAATCTTCGGTGAATCCGATGTTTTTCATTGCTCTGGTATTACCTGCTCGGTGTCGCAGAGTGCTGCCGACGCTACCTTTGAGGCAGTACGCACAGCGCGGGAGATGGGGCTGACGGTGTGTTGTGACATCAATTACCGAAAAAACCTGTGGCGCTATGGTGCCGACGCCCACGAAACGCTGCATCGCCTGTTGCAGTATAGCGACTTCGTGTTTGGCGACCAGGGGGAATACGAAGTGGCCACGGGCTTTCCGCGTGTGCCTTTTAAGGCTGTTGACGCTCATGCTGAAATCGACATGAAGGCATACGAGGAGTGGTTCCTACGCGTTCAGCGGGAATTTCCGCAGTGCAGGAAGTTTATTCTGGCCATGCGCAACGAGCTCTCTTCTACCCATCACACACTGACAGGCTTGCTCTATGCAGACGGAAAACTCTACCGCACCCGCATCTATGACATCAGTCCGGTGCTCGACCCGATGGGCGTGGGCGACGCTTTTGTGGCGGCCTATATCCATGGCTCACTGAAATGGCCCGAAGACAACCAGCGGTGTCTGGACTTTGCCTTGGCAGCCTCGCAGCTGAAGAACTCTGTCAATGGAGATTTTAACTTGGTCAGTGAGGAGGAAGTTTTTGCAGAAATGTAAGGGATAAAAGAAACTAAACAGAGGAATCGGGAGACAAATGGTTGCCATTTTGTATCTCGATTCCTCTCGTTGTATTAACTTAAGTGATGATTAAAGTTTTCCAAAGTCATGTGTGGCTTTCATCCGACCAAGAATGTTTTTCTGTATAAGCGTGCGCGCTTCCTCTTCATCCTCTTCAATGAATTCCTTCAGATAGCAGTCGTAGCATCCTGCATAGAATGATCTGAGATTGTCTTTAGAAAATTTGGGCTGCGAAAAGAGCGGAAAGAGAAGTCCACTGATTTCCATGTCTTGAACAGAGCCGTTGTCTATGAGTTCTCCGTAATGTCCTGTATAAGAATCTTCCTCTACATAGTAGATAGGAAACTTTAGCGTCACATCAGAATTCCATGTGTATTCTCCCGTGTTAAAGAAGTCCGCAGCGGCTAAGGCGGCATAGTTATTGCCAATCATTCCGATGGAACCGCAGTGAAGGTCTATGCTCAGGTCTTTGCTGTTCAGTGTCACCGTGGTTTTGATGTTTCTTGCAGCAGGACGTGAACCTTTTGCCGGGATGAAAAGTGTAGCAGTTTTTCCGTCATCGGCAATGGTGACAAACAGGTTTAAGTATAGATTCTCTTCCGGAGTGTCCTCTGTTGCATTCATGTCAACACCACTGAGGATGAAGCTTCTTCCTTTCATGATGGAGATGTCACCCTGACGTATATCAATAGTGCCGCTGTAGTTGCCTAATGAATAACTGATAGAGCCATGTCGTATGGTGTTGGAGGTGTTGGCATTTACTCTATAATATAAGGTATCGTTGCTGACAGAAGCTTCAAGCCAGTCAGCAGTAGTTTCTATGTTGACGGGGCCCGAATGGTGGAGGATGAAATATGAATGTTGTGCAGAGTTGTTGAATGTCATTTCTTCAGGGATATCGCCATAGAAGACTTCTCCATATTGCGAGACACTGATCACGGCCTTGTCGCCGTTGAGAGCCGATACCTCAATGATGGTATGGCGTGACTCGCGAGAAGGGTTTGGTTGAGCAATAAGGGTGAGCGTGTTACCGTCAGTGGCAACAGTCAGCCATTCATCGCCGGAAGTGGCACTGATACCTGCCCCCTCCACTGTAATGGTCTTAACGCCACCTTGTGCGTCAAACTGTGTGTCAGCTTCGGTAATCTTTACAGAGCTGATACGCTCCGTGAACTCGTTGTCGGAGCAGGCGCCAAGCATAAATATGCAGGCAGCCATCAATATATAACCAGTAAACTGTTTCATTTGGAATTTTTTTTATTGATTAGTTGACAATCTTGGTCAGACTGACAATGTGACGCAGACGTGATGGAGACCACGCGGTGTAAGAGCCGTTCGACTGTCCGCCGACCATGCCCCAGAGGATGAAAGAGTCTGTGTCAAAGCCATAGTCGTTGTCCACAAAGGTGTATGCCGGTTGGACTCTGTCTTGATTCCATACCAGATAGACGCCTGCGTCGGTGCTCCAGGTCAGGTATCCTTCTTTGGTTTCCCATGCACACATCATGACGGTGATACCGCTTGCATCGACGCCCAGCTCTTGAGAGTTCCAACCCAGGGTTCCTTTTCCAGGTATGTAGTTGAGCACTACGTCGTACCGGTTGCTGAGCCCTTTCATTAGGTATCGCTTGTTAGGCTTGTCTGCAACCAACTGCACATTGGCAGTGCTGCTTCCGTCTTCGTAGGCTAAGATATAGTTGCCTTCAAAGGCGTCAAACGGCTGCCAATCATCGGGTAGTACCGATTCCAGCATAAGTGATGGGTTTTCAGATGAGACGAGAGCCATGTGCTCGGTGTTGAAATCGAGGAACTGTAGTTTCGCATTGCCAATGTTAATAGGCTGACGCAGCTTAATGCCTTTTGTAGTGAAGATGAACGGCATGACCTGTTCCTCTTCGCCAAGAACGCTGTAGAATTGATTGTTGTCATCGAGTTCTATGGAAACAGTGTTAGTGTCTATATTCAGCTCGTAGGTGTAAAGCATATTCTCCTTCACTGTGGCGATGCTGTCCAGAAAGAGCTTCCAGGAAGTTGTCTCCGGTAGGCGGGTTAGGAGCATGTCGTTCCCCCATTTTTTCCCTCGGAGGTATATGGAATCAGTTGTTGCTTTCATGATGACGAACTCAAAGTCTCCCTGCAGTCCGTCAACAGGGTTCTGACGGGGCTGTGTCAGAAAGTGTAGAATTTCGTTGTAGGTATTGAAAGTCAGCACCGGTCCCATGTCTGTATTGACGTCATAGCAGGAAGTCGAGACCATCTCGCTTGGAGCAATCTCGCTTGAGAGTTGTGCTTTCCCATCGACGAAGCGTACGAGCATATTGAAGCCGCCGTATTGATAGTCATCACCCAGAAAGTATTCCAGATGCCAACCGTTGGTGGCAGACTCCAGCAGAGCTTTGTCTGCGGCCACAACTTCCTCAATTCGTTGGGCGGCTGGAAGACTGAAGTAGTCCTCGTTGTCTTGCAGGCATGAAGTCAGGCCTGCGGTGACCAACAGTAGCAGTATGCTGTTAACGAATTTCTTAATCATAGTGTTATTCTTAGTTTAAATGTTCTAAATCGAGTGTTCTTATTTCCTCAGCACGGTGCTGAACGGCTTGGCGAAGAGCGTCAATGTCGAGTCCCCATGATTCTCTCAGGTAGAGGCGTATCATTTGTATTTTCTCTTCAATGATAGCTTTTCCTTCTTTTCCGGCGAGGTCCATCTTCTTTGCCCAGGTCTCTTCGGAGTTGGTGACAAACTGCGAATAGGTCTCGGCGAAGTCCTCGCGTCCCTCCACCATGGCATAGTTACGGATGAATCCGGCCGGAAGAGCCTCGCTTTCTGTGTTACGCAGATACCAGTCTCCGCTGACATATTCTCCCTCGCTGATGAGGTCAAAGGTTTTATTGTAGGGCTTCTTTTGGTTCAGAATATGCATAAACTCATGGTGCATGGTCGTGAAGTAGTAATCGTTCATCGTGTCATAGTCTTTGAGCGTTTCGTCAGTGAGATTGTTCACCATGTAGAGCACCACTTTGTAGCCACCCTCTGCTGTGCCGAGCACTATAGTTCCATCGTTATTGTAAGCGGGGGAACCGATAAGCGTTATCTGTCGCGGCACGTTGCCTTTTAGGAAATCAGTTCCGACAACTTCGTTATAGGCGTCAAACCAGAGATATTTGATGATGATGGCCAGCTTGGCTGAAAGGGCTGAGTCGGCAGGAACCAGCGTGTATTTCATATCACTCTCAATGTCCTGAAATTTATATTGGAAATCTACACCATAGGTATAGGTGAAGTTTTTCAGCAGCCAGTTGTCCAACGAATCTCTCTGCAGAGATGTGGTGGGAAAGATGGTCACTGGGCTGAGGTCGTCTTCCTCGCCACATGAGCTGAATCCCAATGTTACGGCTGTCAACAGCATGATGATAGTTGTTTTCTTCATTGCTATATAGTTTTTGTAAAGGAATGTATATATTCTAATTGTTGACCTTTGGCTCGCTGCTTCCTGAGTAGGGGAAGATGTTGTCGCTCTGGTTGTTATTAGTAGTTCTGATGTTTCCAGTCAGACCTGCCGAGATAACATCCTGTGGAATCTGGATGGCGCGGCGCGGATCATCAACCGTCAGCGAGTCAGTCACCTTGACGATATCGTAATTGGAGTTCATCACTCGACGGTAAATAACGATTCCGTAGCGTTTGATGTCCTGCATGCGGATGCCGTCGTGGAGCGTAAGGATGCGGCGTAGGTGCAAAATGCACTGTAGCACAGCTTCCTGCTCAGAACCTTCCCTGTCTATGGTGAAACGCGGGTGCAGGTGTTTCTTCGGTGTTGCCGCCCAGGGCGTATAGTATTCAATGCTATTGTAGAAGTTTTTGATGGACTCCACCGTCAAGTGCGCTGGATTCTGGTGGAAGGCCTTCAGCTCCGTGTTAATGTCTTGAACGGCAGCTTCGAGGTTTCCGCTGAGAGCATAGGCTTCGGCACGCTCCAATAGTAACATGTCGGTGTTGAATACAGAGTATTCACAATAAGCTGAGCCGATGCCGGCCTCTGCATCGGAGTAAACAAAGCTGTAGATGGGTTTGCGGAAGCAGTACTTAGACAAGCTGTTATTGTACCACACTGTGTATTTAAACATAGAGCTTTTGCCCCAAGGCCCCATCGACTGCATGGTCTCATCGCTGGAGATACGCTTGCCGTGAGCATATTTATCGCCATACATATACGGACCTCCAATGGCTCCCCACTCAGAATAAACCACTTGTAGAAGCAGGTTGGAGCGCTCTTTGGATGAGAGAAAGGCTTCACATTGCACGTTGCCGTTGGCATCAAGGGCTCCGTATGCATCCCAGTCACGGAGCTTTGCCGAAGGATTGGTGCCTAACACTTCGTTGGCATACTGAAGAGCCTTGTCATATTGTTGGCTGTAGAGGTAGAAACGTGTTGCGAAAGCTTTGGCCGCATCTGGAGTGAAATGAAACTTGGGCTGGCCGTAGTTGTTGGAAATCAATGGCAGGCCGCGCAATAGGTCATTTTCTATACGTTGGTATAATTCGGCCAGTGTTCCGCGTTCGTAGGTTACACCCACGACGGTTTCCGTTCTGGAAGGGTAGGGCAGTCCCAGTTCGTTGTCGGCTGTAGAGGGGTCAAAGGCATTACAGAAGATAGTGGAGAGCACAAACATGTTGTAAGCCCTGCAGAGTAACGCTTCGCCGAGCTGCGCCTTATATTCCTCTTTCTCAGCTGCAGAGAGACCGTCAATATACTCTATGCTCGCATTACAGGAGGCTATGGCCGTGTAGTAGCCATTCCAGAGATTCTGAGGTGATTCACTCTCGCTGGTCTCGGTGATATCGTCCCAGAAGAATGCCTGGCGTTGGAAGCGGTTAGCTTCTCCCCATCCGGTGTTGTCACATTGATCGGCATTGTCGGAATACATCTCCAGCAGATAGGCAGGGTTGGTTTCAGAATAGGCGCTGACCAACAGGTCGGAGATATCCTCCGGCGTTCTCAGTTCCATGCGGTTGTCCGGCATCTTATCCAGCCAGTCGTCGCAGCTGGCCGTTACAGCTCCTATGACAACCATCAGTGATAGTCCAATATATTTATTCATAAGTTTTTTAAGTTTTCAATTCTCACATTTTCAGATGCCGACTTTTAGGGTCGCCGTAAACTGTTTGGCGACAGGTGCTGAAACACCTCCGGAGCGGAAGAACTCAGGATCTTGACCGTTAAGTTTTTTGTCGGCGTAGAGCAGGAAGAGGTTGGTAGCCTGCAATTTCAGAGACAGGTTGTTCAGAGGCTTGATCCAGTTTTTGGGGAAGTCATACTGCAATGAAATCTCCTTCAGTCGAATGAAGTCTCCCTTTGCGATGCGCTCCGTAGAGTAGTTATAGGCATTGTAGCCGTAGCTTAGGGCGTTGTTGTCTCGATACTGTCGGTAGCTCAATATTACCGGGACGTTGGTGTATTTCTCATCGCCAGGTGTCATCCATCGGTTCTTGAAGTCTTTGGTCATAGATGTCAGGTCGTTGTAGGTGGCCGAGAAAACAGGGTCGAGACGCACTACGTTGCCAAAGGAATAGGTCAGGAAAATGTTCAGCGAGAAGTCCTTGTACTTGAAAATGTTACCGAACGACCCTTGTACGGTTGGATCGGTGGGACCTTCGTACTTTAGATAGGTAATGTTCTCACGCTCTTGGAAGTTAATGTCATCGCTGGTAATCTGGCCGCTCTCGTTGAGAAAAGTAGGCAGTCCCTGGTCATCTAGTCCTGTGAAAGGTATGGAGAAGAGAGCTCTCACGGGGTAACCGGTCATGCGGCCACCCATGTTGGTAATAAGGTCTATGACACGGTCACGGCTCTTCAGGTTGGTGATTTCTGTTTTCTGGTGGGCATAGACTAGTCGTGTTGTCCAGCTGAAGTCGCGGCTCTTGATGTTGGTCGTGGAGAAACTGATTTCCTCTCCGCTTGATTTCATGTCGGCAGCATTGGCCCATCGTATAACTTGACCGCCGGTACCCTGTGTGGCCATTGGCCCGATTTCATCGAAGTTTTTACGCTTGTAGAAGTCAACAGAAAGATTGATGCGGTCATCCAGGAAGCCCAGTTCCGCGCCGATATTGAACTCATGTTTCTTCTCATAGGTCAACTCTTCATTGGCCAGGTCGGTGATCTGAATACCTGTTTCCTCGTCAAAAGACATGGGGCGATGCATGTTGTAAGCCTTGTAGATGTTTGACGATGATGTGTAGCCCGAGGGTGGCGGGGTAGCGGTGAGCGAGTAGGACACTTTCACCTTCATGTGAGAAATCACAGAGCTGATTTTTTCAAACCACTTCTCTTGATCTGCGTTCCATGAACCTGCTACGTTCCATGTGGGACACCAGCGGGCTGTTCGGCTCTTACCCATCTCGTTGCTGCCCTCATAGCGGAAAGTGCCGTTAATGACATAGCGGTTGTCAAAACCATAGGTGAAGTTGGCGAAAAAGGCTACAGACCGACTGTTGGTGTTGCTCAGAGAATAGTATTGTTCCCCGTCTTTCAGTTGTTTCTTGAAGAAATTATAGGTATAGAACGGAAGTTCGCTCTTGTAGTACTGCATGCCGATTCCGTTGAATCTGGTGGCCGTTCGCTCAATGCTGGTCATTTCCATACCTCCGAAGAGGTTGGTGAAGTGCAGTCGGTTGAAGGTGTGGGCATAGTTTCCAGTTAAACGGAAGTTGTAGTCTGTCATGCGGTAGTCGGTTTTGCGGTAGAAGCCGCCGCTGGGAAGCACTGTGACCGGGATGGCATAGGGGTTGAGCTCGGTGTCCTGAAAGAGTCGGCGGTTGGAGTCGCGGATAATAGTGTTGGCTTCCGCACGGTAGGACTCGGCTTGGTTGGAGTTTTCCTTGATCTTGTGCTCCAAGGTAGAGGTCGTGTATTTCACGGCACCGAGCATTGAGAGTTCAAGGTCTTTGATAGGTTTGTACTTTAGTTCTCCCTGAAATTTTACATCTACATAGTTGTTGTCCATAAAGTTGGCATCCAACTCCTTTATGATGTTGAAAGGTGCGTAGTTGGCATGATAGGTGGTATGCGGATCAAGAGCACGGGAGGTGTTCAGCGCATATGAGTAAGGGTTGATGTCGTAGTCGCGTTTCACGTTTCCGTGTACAGCATCGACGTCCTGGCTCAGCGTGCCTGGCATGCGCTGCTTGCGATAGCTGCCACCGCCAATGATGTTAAGTGAGAGATTGTCCAGTATGTTGTGGTTGACGTTCATGTGCATCGTGTAGCGATTCACATTGCTTTGCTTGTACCATCCCGGGTCAAACATGGCAGAAACAGAGGCGTAGTAGTTACTTTTTTGTGTACCGCCACTGAGACTGATGGAGTGGTTTTGCATGATGGCATTGGAGAAAAGTTCATCAAACCAATCTGTGTTCCTGTACTCCGCATTTTGTAGGTATTCGTATTGAGCCTCCTGTGTGTTAGCTAAAGCAAACTGGCGTGTCAATGGGTCATAGGTGTTAATGAGTTCATACATTTTGCCATAGACTCCGTAGTCAGAGCCGTTGAGTACATTGCTGTAGCCCAGCCACCCTTTTTCTTTCATTTCTTTGTAGATTCCCATCTGCTCCTGTGAATTCAGAATGTTGAACTCACGATAGCTCGGTATCAGACGTGAGGTGAACTCTCCCGTGTAGTTGATGTGTGCCTGGCCGGTCTTACCCTTCTTGGTGGTCACGACAATCACGCCGGCCATGGCGCGCGCACCATAGATAGAGGTGGCAGAACCGTCCTTCAGAATCTGGAAGCTCTCTATATCGTCGGAGTTCAGACCGGCAATGGCCGATGAGATTACGGTTTCAGGGTCGCCCGATGACAGGTCGTCCGAGTTGATGTTTAAAACGTCTTCTGTGATAACGCCATCCACAACCCACAACGGTTTGGAGCTACCATAGATAGAGGTAGCACCACGCACACGAATCTTCGGGGCTGTTCCGAACGTACCGCTGACGTTCTGAACGCTCACACCGGCCGATCGCCCCTCCAGTGAGCGGCTAACATCGGCAATACCGCTGATAATGGCATCTTCGGCTTTCACCTTGTCTGTGGCACCAGTAAACATTCGCCGATCCATACGAGTCATACCCGTTACGACCACTTCTCCCAGCGCACTGGCCTCGGGTTTCAGCGTGATGGTCATTCCCTGCTTGGCGGCCACGGTCTGGGTCTCCATACCCACATAGCTCACCACGAGCTTCTTACCTGCGGCCACATTCAGCGTGAACTTACCGTCCATGTCGGTAGCTGTTCCGGTCTTCGTTCCTTGAACGAGCACAGTAGCACCGATGACGGGTTCACCATCGTCAGCAGAGATTACGGTACCGGTAATTTTGGTCTGAGCAAAC